>Ga0209254_10004166_pt1 | contig 13228 bp, 13 predicted proteins | sample FrelakmetDIP11DI_FD_187148 | JGI IMG/M metagenome (GOLD analysis project Ga0209254, IMG submission 187148) | Freshwater lake sediment microbial communities from the University of Notre Dame, USA, for methane emissions studies - DIP11 DI (SPAdes)... | ecosystem: Environmental > Aquatic >...
CGGGTTGCCCACGAGCTGGAACGCATTGAGCGCCTGGTTCATGCTGCATATGACCCACCTTGACGAGCCTTATGCGTAACATAATCTCAAGGCCATTGTACAGGTCGCTCAGATATATGCTGGTTAAGGGGAAACCCGAATATGTGGCGAGACTTGAAGCAGCTCACGCGGCATTCCAGCCAAATTTAGTATTGACTTTAGTAAAACTTAAAGTTATACTATTTTCGTAAAAAAAGGTATAACCATATGGCTAACATAAAGACCGCAATTTCTCTGAAAGAGTCCTTGTTTGAACAGGTGGAGGCGCTTGCCCAAGAAATGAAGGTTTCGCGCAGTCGTTTGTTCGTGCTGGCGCTCGAAGATTACCTTCGCCGGCATCAGAGCATTCAACTGCTCGAGAGCATTAACAAAGCCTACCGCGATGCCCCGGATGCCACCGAACAAAAGCGGCTGCGCAAGACCCGTCGCCAGCACCGCAGAATCGTGGAGGGCACTTGGTGATCAATCAAGGGGATATCTTCTGGGTTGAACTGGATGAGCCAACCGGTTCCAGCCCCGGGTATCGTCACCCCCACGTGGTCATTCAGAACAACGTTTTCAATCGCAGCCGCATCAACACCGTCGTGGTCTGCGCGCTCACCTCCAATCTGCAGCGCGCCGCAGCGCCGGGAAATGTGTTGCTTGAACCGGGTGAGGCTGACCTGCCGAAGCAAAGCGTTGTGGTCATCTCGCAGCTTTTCACGGTGGACAAGAGTCAATTGAGCGAACACATCGGGACGTTATCCAAGAAACGTGTCCGCCAGATTCTGGATGGTATGCGGCTGCTTACCGAGCCGCGTGAAATCGAATGAGGTGCTTGGGGAACGAAGGTGAAAGGTTCTGCGATAATTCGAAGGGAGTGCATGAGCTTTATCGCATTTGAAGCCGGTGCTGCCCAGGATATCGATGCGCCCAGATGCTATCCTCTCTGCAGTCGCAATTGCCTCACGAGCGCATAAGAACATTTGCGCACAAGCATTCCTATCGTCGCTCCAGTTGAATCTGTCGCGCTTGGCTTCTTTTCAGGACGCTGAACCGCCATCGTTCCGGAAATCGACGGATAGCACCTGCCCGCCCAGATTCAGGCGGCTTGCCACCGCGGCGGTTTCGGCGATCACTTCGCCGCGGCGGATGACGAACAGGCGGGCGGGCTTCAGGCGCAGGGCCTCCACCGGGTCGCCGGCCTGAAGGACGACCAGATCGGCGTAGCACCCCGGCTCCAGCCCGTAGCCTTCCAGCCCCAGCACCCTCGCGCCGTTGGCGGTGACGGCTTCGAACAGGCGGCGCATCTCGTCGGTGCCGGTCATCTGGGCGACATGCAGCCCCATGTGCGCCACCTCCAGCATGTCGTGGGAGCCCAGCGGATACCAGGGATCCATGACGCAGTCGTGGCCGAAGGCGACGTTGACGCCGGCCTGCAGCAGCTCCTTCACCCGGGTCATGCCGCGGCGCTTGGGGTAGGTGTCGTGGCGGCCCTGCAGGGTGATGTTGATCAGGGGGTTTGCGACCGCGTGCACCCCGGCCTCGGCCATCAGCGGAATGAGCTTGCTGACGTAGTAGTTGTCCATGGAATGCATGGAGGTGAGGTGCGAGCCGGTCACGCGGCCCTGCAGCCCCAGCCGCTGGGTCTGAAAGGCGAGCGACTCGATGTGGCGCGACAGGGGGTCGTCGCTCTCGTCGCAGTGCATGTCGACCATTAGGCCGCGCCGCGCGGCGAGCTCGCACAGGGCCGCCACCGATTCGGCGCCCTGCGCCATGGTGCGCTCGAAGTGCGGGATGCCGCCCACCACGTCGATGCCCATGTCGAGCGCCCGGATCATGTTTTCGCGGTTCTGCGGCAGGCGGAAATAGCCGTCCTGCGGAAAGGCCACGAGCTGCAGGTCGAGAAAGGGTTTGAACTCCGTGCGGATGTCGAGCAGGGCGCGGGCGGCGAGCATCTGCGGGTCGCCCACGTCGACGTGGCTGCGGATGGCGAGCGTGCCGCGGGCGATGGCCCAACGGCACAGCTTGCGGGCGCGGTCCTTGATGGCTTCGACGGTCAGCTGCGGCTTGAGCTCGCCCCAGAGCGCGATGCCTTCCAGCAGGGTGCCGCTGCGGTTCACGCGCGGCCGGCCGTAGCTTAGGGCCGAGTCCATGTGGAAATGGCTGTCCACGAAGGGCGGCGTAACCAGGCACCCGGCGGCATCGATTTCGCGGCGGGCCTGGGCCGTTAGCGCCGGCGCCACTTCCCTTATGCGGCCTTCCCGGACGGCGATGTCGCAGCCCCGCCGGCCGTCCGGCAGGCTGGCGTTGCGGACGATGAGGTCCAGCATCAACGGGCCTCCTTGCGAAAGGGTTTGAGCAGGGCGGCCGGCGCCAGGGCGTTGCGGGACACCAGGGCCATCCCCACGATGGTGAGCACGAACGGCAGCATCAAAAAGACCTGGTAGGGCAGGTGGAAGGCGCCGCTCGCCTGCAGGCGCAGCTGCAGAGCGTCAATTAAGGCGAACAGAACCGCACCGGCCGCGCTTTTCCAGGGGCTCCACTGGCCGAAGACGACCAGGGCGATGCAGACCCAGCCGCGGCCGGAAATCACCCCGAAGGTGTAGGCGTTGTACTGGGCCATGCACAGGAAGGCGCCGGCAAGGCCCATCAAAGCCCCCGAGACCAGCAGCGCCTGGTAGCGCATGGCCGCGACGCTCACTCCGGCCGAGTAGGCCGCATGCGGGTTCTCCCCCACGGCCCGCAGGTTCAGGCCCCACGGGGTCTGGTAGAGCACGAAGGCCGCCGCGGGCACGACTGCCATCGCCAGGTAGACCAGGGCGAACTGGTTGAAAAGGATCGGGCCGAGGACCGGGATGCCCGCGAGCCAGGGCAGCGCGAGCGTTTCAAAAGGCCTGATCTTCGGCAGGCTGGACGGCTGGCCGAAGATCAGTCGGTAGAAAAAAAACGACAGCCCCGAGCAGAGGAGAGTCAGGCCGATGCCGGATACGTGCTGGCTGAGCCCGAGGCTTACGGTCAGCAGGCCCATCAGGGCGCCGGCAGCCACCCCGATCAGCATCGCGGCCAGCACGCCCAGCCAGAGGCTGCCCGTAAAAAAGGCGGTTGAAAAGCCGGCCATGGCCGCGAGCATCATGATGCCCTCGATGCCCAGGTTGAGGACTCCGGCGCGCTCGGCGAACAGCTCCCCCAGGGTGCCGAAAACGAGCGGGGTGGCGATGCGGATCACCGCGGCGAAAAATCCCACCTGAAACACCTGCGCGAGGATCTCATTCATGCGCGGGTCGATTCCAACGGATGCGGTATTGGGTCAGCATCAGGGCCGCCAGCATGGTGATGAGAGCCATGCCCTGGATGACATCGGCCAGAAACACGGGGACGCCGGTGGCCCGCGACATGGCTTCGGCGCCGGTGATGATGATCGCGAAAAAGAGCGCCGCCGGCACCACTCCGATGGGGTTCAGGCGCGCGAGCATGGCGATGACGATCCCGGTGTAGCCGTAGCCGGGGGACAGGCCGGCCATCACCTGGAAGTGGATGCCGCCCACTTCCCCCACGCCGGCCAGCCCGGCCAGCGCGCCCGAGACCGCCGCGGTGAGCAGGGTCACTGCGGCCAGGTTGATGCCGGCGTAGCGCGCGGCGTTGGGGTTTTCGCCGACGGCGTCGATTTCGAATCCCAGCGTCGTGTGGCGCAGCAGGAGCCACGCGCCGGCGGCCGCCAGCGCTGAGAGCAGCACCCCCAGGTGCAGGCGCGTGGTCCGCAGCAGGATCGGGAACTCCGCTTCCGCGCGGATGTCCGGCGAGTCCGGGTAGCCGCTCAGCGGGTCCTTCCAGGGTCCGTCCAGAAGCGCCATCATCCCGTAGAAAATGACGAAGTTCAAAAGCAGGGTGGTGACGACGTCGTCCACCTTGCAGCGCGTTTTCAGTACGGCCGGCACCAGGGCGATGGCCGCCCCGGCGAGCGCCCCGCCGCAGATCATCAGGGGCACCAGGCTCCAGGCCGGCAGCCCCGCGCGCGCGCCGATGAAGGCCGCGGCCATGGCGCCCGCCAGGAGCTGGCCTTCGGCCCCGATGTTCCAGAACTTGGCGCGGAAGGCCACGGTCACGGCCAGGCCGGTAAAAACGAGAGGCGCGGCCTTGACCACGGTTTCCACCCGGTTGAACGCCGTGCTCAGGGAGCTGAGGAAAAGCTTAGAGTACGCGCCGAGGACCTCAGCCCCGGCCAGCACGACGAGCCCGCTGCACAGCACCAGCGCGGCCCCGACGGCCGCGAGCGGCAGAAGCAGGTTGAGCCACCACGGGCACTGGGGGCGGGGCTCCAGGCGGATTCCGGTCATGCCGCCTCCTGCACGCCGGCCATCAACAGGCCGACCTGGGCCACGGTCGCATCGCCGATGTCCAGGACATCCATGATGCGGCCCGCGAACATGACGGCGATGCGGTCCGACAAGGCGAAGATTTCCTCCAGGTCCTCGCTGATCAGGACGATCGCGCCGTCGCGGCCGCGCAGGTCGAGGAAGCGCTGGTGGACGAAGCGGGCGGCGGCGACGTCCAGGCCGCGGGTCGGCTGGGCGGCCAAGAGCAGGGTCGGCTCCCAGGCCAGCTCGCGGGCAAGCAGGGCCTTCTGAAGGTTTCCGCCCGACAGGGTGCCGGTGCGCACGTGGCCGCCGGCAGCCTTGATCCCGAAGCTCCTGATCTGCTGGTCGGCGAAGCGGTCGATCGCGCGGTGGTTCAGGAACCCCCAGCGGCTGAAGCGGGGCTCGCGGATGCGCGGGAGCACCATGCAGCTGCGCAGCGGCAGGCCGGTGATCAGCCCGGTGCCCATGCGGTCTTCGGGGATCCGCCCCGCCTCCAGGGCCTGCACCGCCCGCGGTGTGAGCCGGGAGACCGCCGTGCCGTTGATCTCAAGGGTGCCGCCGGCGGCGGGCAGCACGCCGGCGATGACATCGGCCAGTTCGGCCTGGCCGTTGCCGGAAACGCCGGCGATGCCGAGAATCTCCCCCCCGCGGACCTCCAGGCTGACGCCTTTGAGGCTCGGCCGCGCACCGCTGCGGGTTTCCAGGTTTTCGAGGCGCAGCCGCACCCGGCCGGGGGTCGTCGACGCCTTGACCGGCGGGATGATCTCGTGGCCGGTCATCAGCTCGGCCAGCTGTTTCTTGCTGACGGTGTCGTCGTTGGCGACTTCGGCGGCCACGCGGCCCTGCTGCATGATCACGACCCGGGTGGTGACGGCGAGGATCTCGTGCAGCTTGTGGGTGATGAAGATCACCCCCATCCGCTGCGCGGCCATCATCCGCAGGGCGACGAACAGGCCTTCGACCTCCTGCGGGGTCAGCGCGGCCGTAGGCTCGTCGAGGATCAGAATGCGCGCCCCGCGGATCAGGGCTTTCATGATCTCCAGGCGCTGCTGCTCGCCGATCGTGAGGTCGGCGACGCGCATATCCGGCGGCAGCTGCAGGCAGAAGCGCCGCTCGATCTCGTACATGCGCGTGAGAGCGAAGTCGCGGTCCAGCCGCAGCCCGCGGCCGGCCTGGCCCACCATCAGGTTTTCCAGGACCGTGAGACGGGGCACCAGATGGAAGTGCTGGTGCACCATCCCGACCCCGTGCGCCAGGGCGTCCGCGGATCTTTGAATGCGCACGGACCGGCCGTCGATGGCGATCCGCCCGGCATCCGCGGCGTAGACCCCGAAGAGGATGTTCATCAGGGTGGTCTTGCCGGCCCCGTTCTCGCCGAGCAGCCCCAGGATCTCGCCGCACTTCAGCGTCAGATCGACGCCGTCGTTGGCCTGCACGTCGCCGAAACGCTTGGCGATGCCGCGCATTTCCAGAAGAGGGGGGCTCTCCATTTCACTGGGACTTGGGGATCGACTCGTCGATGTCCACGCGGAAGGTTCCGGCCAGGATCTCCTGCTTGCGCTTCTCCACCAGGTCCTTGACCTCGGCGGGCAGCTTGGTTTCGAATTTGTGATACGGGGCCAGGTAGGATCCGCCCTTGGACATGAAGGAGAAGCCGCCGAAGTCCTGGGCCGTGAACACCCCGGCCTTCACCAGGCTGACCACGTATTTGACCGTCGGCCACATGTCCCACACCGGGCCGGTGATGACGGTGTCCGGCCCCAGGGAGGACTGGTCGGACATGTTCGAGATCGCCAGGATCCCCTTCTCCTTGGCGGCCTCGATGACCCCGAAGCGCTCGGCGTAGATCACATCCACGCCGCTTTCGATCTGGGCCAGGGCGGCTTCCTTGGCCTTGGGCGGGTCGAAGAACGAGCCGATGAAGGAGAACTTGCACTTGACGTTCGGGTTGGTCTCCTTGGCGCCGGCATAGAAAGCGTTGGCCAGGCGGTTGACCTCCGGGATGGGCATCGCCGCCACCACCCCGATGGTGTTGCTCTTGGTCATCTTGCCGGCGATCATGCCGGAAAGGAAGGCCGGTTCGTGGATCCAGTTGTCGAAGACCCCGAAGTTGGGCTCCGCCGGGCCGATGCCCGAACCGAAGACGAAGGCGATCTTGGGATAATCCGCCGCCACGCGGCGGGCGATGCGCTCGGCGCCGAAGGCATCGCCGGTGACCAGCTGGTAGCCCTTTTCGGCGTATTCGCGCATGACGCGGGCGAAGTCGGCCGATTTCACGCTCTCGGACCAGTCGTACTGGATCCCCATCTCCTTCTTGGCCCGCAGCAGGGCGACATGGATCTGGTTCACCCAGGGCTCCTCGATGGGAGTCTCGAACACCGCGGCCACCTTGAGCGGGGCCTGGGCGTAAAGCGGGGCCGCGGCTCCCATGCCCAGCAAGAGGGCGGCGACAAAAAATCCCATCAGAATCCTTCCGGCCGTTTTTGGGACACGCTTTTCCAGGTCCATTTCAATCTCTCCTTTCCGCTACGTGTTGGCTTTGAAATTAATTTGATTTCAGTTGGTTAAAAGATTTAAATACCCGCGAGGCTGCCAGCTTCTTCGGTTGCCCACCATATTTTATGTGTTATCCGATTGCAAGCGCTCTCTTGGTAAGGGGCAATTCTTCCGAAAAGCTTGCGAGAGGCCTTTCAGGCCGGCCCGTTGACAATTTCAGGGACGTTCACTTTCCAAACTTCTTGATTTTTTTACGGGAATGTGCTGTACCTCCTCAATAAAGAGGTCTGGTTTTTCGGACAGGAGGCTCGGAGGCAATCTCAAGCCGGAGATGTGGACGGAGTCGCCGGAATAGACATCTCGATGTCTATCTTGAGGGTTCCTGACCCGCTCCGGGAAAGGAGGACGTCATGCAGGCGGTCAAAGTCATCATCCGAAGGCGTTTCAAGGAAGGCAAAACGAAGGGGGTCTTTGCGCTTTTGAACAAATTTCGCTCGGACGCCATGGAACAGCCCGGCTACATCTCCGGGGAAACCCTGATCAATTACGACGACCCTCACGAAATCGTGGTCATCGCCATGTGGCGGAGCGTCGAAAACTGGCTGAACTGGAAGAACAACGAATTGCGGAAGGCCAACGAACTCCAGCTTGAGCATTGGCTGGAAGAACCGGCGGAAATCAAAACCTATATTCTAGGCACCTACCCTTCGAAGAAGTGATGCAGCGAGCAAATGAACCGGCCGGATCCGGCTCCCGGCGAAGCTTTCTTCTCGCCCGTTGGCGCTGTCGCCGGGGCGCGCCCTGAGAAGCGGCGGGCAGGGGTTATTTCCTTTTGAACTGTTCCAGGGCCTCGGCCAGGGGGTTGTGGAAAGGCTGCCGGGGCGGGGCCGGCGGTTTGCCACCCTTGGGTTTGGCCGGTCCGGCGGGCTGGGGTTCCCGCCGGGGTTTCGCGGCGGCCGGGTCGGCCTTGGGCGGCCTGGCGCCGCTGCGCATGGAGAGGCCGATGCGTTTGCGGGGCAGGTCCACCTCCAGTACGGTCACGGCGACCTTCTGCTGCACCTTGACCACCTCGGCGGGGTCTTTCACGAAGCGGTCGGCCAGCTCGCTGACATGCACCAGCCCGTCCTGGTGCACGCCCACGTCCACGAAGGCGCCGAAGCGCGTGACGTTGGTGACGATGCCCGGCAGCTGCATGCCCGGCTTCAAGTCCTCCATCGTGGCGACGTGTCCGGCAAAGGCGAAGGCCTCGAAGCTCTCGCGCGGGTCGCGCCCGGGTTTGGCGAGCTCGGCCACGATATCGGTGAGGGTGGGCAATCCCACCTTGTCCGTGACATAGCGCTTGATGTCGATGCGGTCGCGCCGGGAAGGATCCTGCATCAGGTCCTGCACCGTGCAGCCCAGGTCGGCGGCCATGGCGTCCACGACGGGGTAGCTTTCGGGGTGCACGGCGCTGGCGTCCAGGGGGTTGACGCCGTCGGGGATGCGCAGGAAGCCGGCGGCCTGCTCGAAGGCCTTGGGCCCCAGCCGCGGCACGGCCATCAGGTCCCGGCGCGCGGCGAAGGCCCCCTTCTCGTTGCGCAGGGCCACGATGTTGCGGGCGAGTTGCGGCCCCAGGCCCGAGACATAGGTGAGCAGCTGCGCGCTGGCCCGGTTCACATCCACGCCCACGGCATTGACGCAGCTGACCACCACGTCGTCCAGCGCGGCCCTCAGCGCGGTCTGGTCCACGTCGTGCTGGTACTGGCCCACGCCGATGGACTTGGGGTCGATCTTGACCAGCTCCGCCAGGGGGTCCATCAGCCGCCTTCCGATGGAAACCGCGCCGCGCACGGTCACGTCCTTGTCCGGGAACTCCTCGCGGGCGGCCTCCGACGCCGAGTAGACCGAGGCGCCGCTCTCGTTCACCATCAAGACGACAACGCCATCGGGAAGGCCCAGGCCGCGCACGAAGGACTCGGTCTCGCGGCCGGCGGTGCCGTTGCCGACGGCGACGGCCTCGATCTGGAACTGCCGGCACAACTGCCGCAGAGTCTCCTCGGCCCTGGCGGCCTGTCCGGCGCCGGTGTGGGGAAACACCGTGTCGTGGTGCAGCAGCTTGCCCTGGCGGTCCAGGCAGACCACCTTGCACCCCGTGCGGAACCCCGGGTCGATGCCCATCACCTGTTTGGCCCCGAGCGGGGAGGCCAGCAGCAGCTCGCGCAGGTTGTCGGCAAAGACCCGGATGGCCTCCACATCGGCGCGTTCCCTGAGGTTAAGCCGCAGCTCGGTTTCGAGCGAGCGCGAAAGCAGGCGCCGATAGCTGTCCGCCGCCGCCAGCCGCACCAGCTCGCTGTCCGCTCCCGCGCCTTTCACAAAGAGCCCTTCGAGGATGGCCAGGGCCTGCTCCTCGGGCGGCAGCATGCTCAGCGACAGCACGTCTTCGCGCTCCCCGCGCCGCATGGCCAGCACGCGGTGGGAGGGGGCCGCGGCCGCCGGCTCCTGCCAGTCGAAATAATCCCTGAACTTGATCCCCTCGGACTCCTTGCCGGTCGCCACCGTGCTGCGGATCACGGCCTTCTCCTGGAAGAGGGTCCGCAGCCGGCTCCGCGCGGTCTCGTCCTCGTTGATCGTCTCGGCCAGGATGTGGCCGGCGCCCTCCAGGGCCTCGTCCAGCGTGATCACGCCCTTCTCCGGATCGACGAAGGGCAGGGCGGCCCCGCGCGGGTCGGCTCCCGTCTGGGCCATGATGGCCTGGGCCAGCGGCTCCAGGCCCTTTTCGCGCGCCACCGTGGCCTTGGTGCGGCGCTTGGGCTTGAAGGGCAGATAGATGTCCTCCAGAACCGCCAGGCTTTCAGCAGCCTCCACCTTGGCGCGGAGCACGTCGGTGAGGTGCCCGTGCTTTTCCAGGCTGGCCAGAACGGTCGCGCGCCGGCTGTCCAGTTCGGCCAGCTGGCCGAGCCGGTCGCGGATGGCCGCGATCTGGACTTCGTCGAGGCTGCCGGTGGCCTCCTTGCGGTAACGGGCGATGAAGGGGACGGTGGCCTCCTGGGATAGCAGCTCGGCCACGGCCACGGCCTGCCGGGGCTGAATGCCCAGCTCGGCGCTGATGGTTTCGATGTGCTGGGGAGAAGGCATAGAACGGCCACACGTATATGGGCAGGGCCGGAAAATGTCAAGGTTCGCGAAAGCTTTCATCATACCGCCCATTGAATGGTTCAACCAGGCCTAAATACTGCAAAAACCACTATATTCTGTGTGGCCGGCCGTCTTGACACACAACTCCGATTCTGCCAATATAGCCCATATCTGCCGCCTTCCCGAACCCGATTCCAAACCCCAACATCAACCGATTCCGCCAGGAGAAGCCCATGGAGCGTTACGCCGAAGCCACGAAGCAAACCTACGAAGGCTGGGACGAATTCTACAGCCGGCCGGTGGACGAACGACTCGATTTTTTCAGACAAAAAGGGCGCATCTTCGATGTGATCTTCGCCCAACAGTTCGACCGCCAGTTCCTGGAAGACCTTTGCGAGCTCGCCGAGAAGATCCGTCTGCTCGCCAAGACCAAGATGGGCGCACAGAAGCTGAGCAGTCTGCTGCCCCACAAGCGGGCCATGCTCTATTTCGTGCAGCCCTCCACGCGGACCTTCCTGTCTTTCCAGAATGCGTGCTACCTGCTGGGGCTGAACGTCTCCGAGAGCCGCGGCACCAGCACCAGCTCCGAGGTCAAGGGCGAGTCGCCCGAGGACACCATCCGCACCTTCGCGAGCTACGTGGACCTGATCATCTCCCGGCACCCCGAGGCGGGCTTCGCCGAAAAGACGGCCTGGGTGCTGAACCAGACCGAGCGGCCGGTGCCGGTCCTGAACGGCGGCTCCGGCCCCGACCAGCACCCGACCCAGGCGCTGCTGGACATCTACACCCTGCAGCGCGAGTTCCAGGCCATCGGCGGCCTGGACGGCAAGAAGATCGCCATGGTGGGCGACCTCAAGCGCGGCCGCACGGTGCGCTCGCTGTCCTATCTCATGAAGAACTACCGGGACGTCACCCTCTATTACGTGGCGCCCGAGGTCTTCCGGATGAAGGACGACATCAAGGCCTTCCTCAAGAAGCACGGGATCCCCTTCCACGAAACCGACGACTTCGAGAGCATCATGCCCAAGGTCGACGCCATCTACATGACGCGGATCCAGAACGAATACGCCTCCGACCCGAAGAGCGAGACCGAGACCTTCCCGAACTTCCACTTCAAGAAGGAGCACCTCGCCAAGATCCATGCCCACTGCGCCATCATGCACCCCTTGCCGCGGCGCTACGAGATCGAGGTGGCCGTGGACCGGGATCCGCGCGCGGCCTACTGGCGCCAAGAGCGCAACGGCATGTGGATCCGTGCGGCCCTGATCGCCTATGTGTTCCGCGTGGACCAGGAGATCTTGGCCGAGTTCGCCTGAGGCGACCTGCCGGCGAGCGTTGGAGTCGTTAAGAAAGCAGAGGGGTATTGAGGCCCTCTGCTTTTTTTTGTGGTGATTGATTTCAACCACAGAACGGTTTATTATTGGTTCCAATATGGTTTCTAACCCTCTGGAGAAGTGAAATGGCGACACTCACCGTAAAAAACATTCCTGACGATCTCTATGAAAAACTCAAGCAGCGAGCCAAAGCGCGCAACCGAAGCGTGAATAGAGAAATCATTGTCTGCATTCAAGAGGCCTTGGAAAGCCGCCGCGTGGATCCGGAGTCTTTCCTGGCGCGAATCAAGGCCCTGCATCGCCGGATTCCCGCTCCCCCGCTGACGGATAGGATGCTGCGCCGGACCAAGACCGAGGGGCGCCCATGATCGTGGCGGACACGAACCTGATCGCCTATTTTTTCATCCCCGGCGAACACACCGCCGCTGCCCAACGGGTTTTTTTGAGGGATCCGGACTGGGTAGCCCCTTTGCTATGGAAAAGCGAATTCCGGAATGTCTTGGCCGCGTATTTGCGGCAAGGTCATTTCGATTTAAACGATGCCTTGGCGATAGTCGGCGAAGCGGAGCAGCTCCTGCAAGGCAACGAATATGCAGTTGCTTCGGATCGTGTCCTCAAGATGGCTGGTGAGTCGAAATGTTCGGCCTATGACTGCGAGTTTGCAGCCTTGGCGCATGAGCTGGACGTAAAGCTGGTTACCTCCGACAAGCTCGTTCTATCCGCTTTTCCTGACGTGGCGGTCCACATCAGGAAATTTGAGCCGCGCTGATTCGATCGCCGATCAACGCCGCTGTTTCTTTTTGGCGAGGATTCCGTGGCGACTCTTGCGGTTGATCGAAAATTCATCCACGACGTCGGTCTGGTGGTCTTCGACAAGGACGGCACCCTGATCGAACTGTACCACTACTGGTCGCAGATGGTGGCGCTGCGCGCGCGGCTCATCTGCGAAGCGCTCGGCCTGGATGCGGAACGCGAAGCCGGCCTGCGGTGGGCGCTGGGGGTGGACGAAAAGGCGGGGCGGCTGCGGCCCGAGGGGCCGGTCGGCCTCAAGAAGCGCGAGATCGTCATCCAGGCGGCGGTCGATTACCTGGCCGGGTCGGGCATGAGCGACGCCCGAGCCGTCTGCTCAGCGGTCTTCGAGCGCGCCGACGAGGAATCGAGCCGGGACCCGGGTCGGTTCGTCCGGCCGACCCCCGGGGCCGCAGTGCTGGTCGACGCGCTGCACGCCAACGGCTGCCGCATCGCCGTCGCCACGGTGGACATCCGCCGCCGCGCGCAGCTGGCGGTTGATTTTCTGGGCTTCGGCGGCAAAATCGACCTGCTGGTGGGGGCCGACCAGGTCGCTCGGCCGAAGCCCGCTCCGGACATGATCCATCTCATTCTGAAAACGCTGGACATCAAGCCCTCCCGGGCCGTCATGGTGGGCGACGCCATGACCGACGTCCAAATGGGCCTGAATGCCGGGCTCAAGGCATCCATCGGCGTGCTCACCGGCTTCGCCACCCGCGACCGGCTGCGGACGCTGACGCCGTTTATTGCACAGGATACTTCGGAGATTACGGTCCTGAAATAAAACCATAGATGTTGGTAAATGATGGTGGCTTCCCTTTTTGCTTGAGTCAAGCAAGAATCATTGCCTGATCAAAGCTGCTCCGTTGAAGCAAAAATCTTAATTCTTGTATTTTGAGGAGTCGTTCAGGAAGACCTTCTATCTTCAAACGGCTCCTTGACTGGGTGTTAAAAAAGCAACTAAACTGACCATGTTCAAATGTAACCACCTGTGCATGGAGGCTTAACTGCGCCGCACCAGCGTGGGAATTCGGGAAGCGAAGGTCCATCTCAGCCGCTATCTCAAGCTCGTTCAAAAAGGCGAAGAAGTGGTGATAACCGATCACGGCCGGCCGGTGG
>Ga0209254_10004167_pt1 | contig 13227 bp, 9 predicted proteins | sample FrelakmetDIP11DI_FD_187148 | JGI IMG/M metagenome (GOLD analysis project Ga0209254, IMG submission 187148) | Freshwater lake sediment microbial communities from the University of Notre Dame, USA, for methane emissions studies - DIP11 DI (SPAdes)... | ecosystem: Environmental > Aquatic >...
AACACTGTATTTACTGGGCGAGTATCAGGAGGCCGAAAAGTATTTCAAATCATCTATCAAAATTAATCCAACCTACGTTGATCCCTATTGGGAGTGGATATTAATGGAGATGAAATGGAATGGCAATACTATCAGGGGACGGGAAATACTTTCAGAAGCTTTCCAGTTCGAAAAAACTGTTAATGATCCGAAGCTGATTGAATCAAAAGTTCTTATGGATATTTATGATGGCAATTACGAAAGTGCATTATCATATCTCTCCTCTAAAAAAATTGATGTTATTCTTCCTCTGATGTATCTTGATCTTAAATCATTACTTTATGCAAGAATATATAATCTGATGAACATGCCTGAAAAGGCCAATGCGTATTTCGATTCAGCCCGTGTTGCGATAGAAAAGAGAATCGCTATAACCCCTGATGATTCCAGATTACACAGTGCATTGGGTATTACCTTCGCAGGCCTGGGGCTAAAAGGAAAAGCTATTGAGGAGGGTGCAAAAGCTGTGGAATTATTGCCAATGAATAAAGATACCTATTTTGGCGTTTACAGAATTGAAGACCTGGCAAGAATCTACGTAATGGTTGGAGATTACGATAAGGCTCTTGAACAGATCAAGTTTCTGCTATCTCATCCCGGACCATTATCTGTAAAGATGCTGCAGTTAGATCCGGACTGGGAACCATTGCGGGAGATGCCAGAATTCAAGAAAATAATAAAGAGAGCTCCTGCCGATAATTCAAGAATCTGATAGATTCAATTAATACTAAACCTAGCTCAAAATAATAACCACCTACACTGGAAAAAACGCCAGCATTGACCAGCCTTCTCCGTCACAGCCATACCATCTCATTTAATTGATTGATAATAGTATAAGGTGGTCAGCCAAAACCGGTGGCAGGTGGTCTAGTGATCCGTTTTATCCATTGTGATGTTGTAACTCACTGATATTGAAAGTGTACCTAGCTGGAATCTAACCAGTGCCCATTAATTTATCCATCATTAGCTACATAACTCCTGTAACCTGAAACAAAGTGTAAAATCCGTTCTGAAAACAATTAACATATATAACAAAGCAACATTATTTAACTCCAGGTTGGGATTCTCAATTTAAGATGGCAAATTAAAGTCGGGACCAAGGATGGTTAATCAAATATTCAGTATATTGGCGATAGCTTATCGTGTTATAATCATTAATAGTAAAGATATTTTCAGGGAGAAATATTAACTTCTATACATGATCTTCTGCTACCTGTTTTGAAATTGTAACTCTGGCTAATTCTGTTAAGTACATTATTACAAGCATATTATAGGAATACTTCAAGAAGTAATAGAAACCCACTCATAAATGCTATATGAAAAGTTCAAACGGGATTAAATTGATTGGGATAGTTTGTATTGTTTTTGGTTCATTTGGTTTATTGTCAGGTCTTTCAGAGCTTTTAATGCAACGAATGATTGAAACTCGCCCTGAATTACCTGAACCTCCTGCTGAGCTTCTAAGATCGAATCTCCTTGTATATACTGGAATTTTAATCAGGACAATTCTTTTGATGGCTGGCATTTTCTTTCTTATGAAAAAAACCTTTGCACTGAACCTTATGTACATTGCTCTCACTTTTAGTATATTGTATGGAATTGTTTCTTTGCTGCTTCTTAACAATAATATTCCACTAGGAAATCAAGTAATTGCTCTGATTGATCCAGTTTTTTATGCAGCTTTATTAATTGGTGTCTATTCCATTAGGAAATATTATTATAAATCCCCCGAAGAGTTGGCAGAATCGTCTGAAGGGAAACAAAAGAGAAAGACTTTAAGCCCTTTGAGTCTAAAGATTTTGTCATTAGTTGGAATGCTATGCTTAACTGTTTCTCTGTCAATATTAGGATTATGGATTTATGCTTGTAAATCGGTAGATAGACAATCTATTGACTACCTAACAAACCGAGTTGCAAAATACAAAGGTTATTTCCCTGAATTTTTGCAAGGGGGATATAATCTTAATTATCTTAGTATAGCTCTTTGCATTTTAGCAATTATTTTTAGCAGTATTGGCTTGACATTATCAGGGAAATTATGGAAGGGACTGAATATTATAATCCTGATTTGCAGTATCTTGTTGTTGCTATTGAATTTATTTATGCTGATGTAAATTTACTACCTGGGACTGTTTCTGGGAGTAGGAAAGAAAGAGCTTGGCCTCTTAAAAAGAAGAAAAAATAAGAAATAATCACCCACAACCTCCTGTAACCTGAAACGAAGTGTAAAATCCGTCCTTCTTTGACCACTATAAGACGGTCTGAGAACACTTAACATACATAACTAACCAACAAGTAATTAACTCAGGATTATGATTAACTGTCTTATAGCCGCATCAAAGTCCTTCTGATATTGCTAATAGTTAAAATGTGGTGACTTTCTTTATCTTCTCAACGCCCGCAATTTTAGTTTTTTTAACAACATCCTGAAATGTGAAATAGCTACTTATTTGGCAACTTATATTTATCTTTAGGAGACATATAAACAAGTAAGTGGCTAGTTCCAACTAGCTGTATAGAAGATAAATAGTACAAATTCAATCAGACTAAAAGATATGGCAACAGTATTAAAATCTGAAAAAAGGGAATTTCAAGAAGATCCTAACAAAATTGACACCTTTCGCTTATTCTCCGATGTCTCAAGAAAAAAGAAAGGAATAAATCCCAAAAATTTAAACTTCGATCTGAGATTACTAAATCCAGGACAACTATCAGCACCATACCACTTTCATAGATTTGCGGAAGAATTATTTATGGTTCTTACAGGTTCGATGACTTTACGAACACCTAATGGATTTGAGTTAGTTTCGAGTGGTGACCTCATATTCTTTGAAATGGGTGAATCAGGGGCTCATCAGTTTTATAATCATACTTCAGAACCATGTACTTACCTCGATATAAGAACATATATTGGATTTGATGTATGTGAATACCCTGATTCTGTTAAAATACTTATCGCTCCTTCATTTGAGATATTTAATAAGGAATCTCAATCAACCTATTTTGAAGGAGAAACGGACTCGTTGGAAAGATGGAATAGCATCAGAAATAAAAACAAATAAAATCAGCCACTAGTGGATTATTGATCCGGACTTCGGATTCTTTCTTGAATCAGAATCAAACATTACAGGAACCCGTTTTGAGGGTCTTTTTAGGAAAGATCACTATTTTCTGACCCATCCCGTTCCAAACCAATTAAACTTACGTTGATGAGACCCGAATCAATCTGTTGAAATTTGAATTAATATATTCAAATGATTGGTTAACTTTCTTTTACTTGGAGGAAATTATAATCCGAATGAATTATATGTACGAATAGGTAATATAGCTTGTCCCGTTCGGGTCCCCGAACGAGACAAAAGTTGCAACCTGGTGAAAGACCTTTTAATGTATCAATTATTCAAACAGCAATATTCAAAAACCTACAAATCAAGTGTATAATTGACTATAAATAAACACTATTGGAAATATCCAAAATCACCTTTTCTTGAATTCCTGATTACAGGTGAGGTAAAGTCAGAAGAGATCAGTCTTTGGTCGAGTTTTTTAAGAAAATTTAATTATAGGTTGTGTAAATATCTCATAAATGTACCTTTAGAACATTGTAGGATGGTATTTTTTGGCAGTATTTATGAAAAATCTGTAGAGGGAGCGGGACTGTGAAGAATTGGACCTTTATATCATGAAGTCGCTGCTGGGGGGATGAACGAAACAGTATTATCTTATTTGATAAAGTACGATAGAGCGAGTTAGAATAATGAAAAGCTTTATAAATTCAGAAAATAAATATTGATTTGCAGAGTATTATTTCAATTCCTTCTTAAAAATCAGTCAGTTGGAATCTGGAAATGCCTGATCAGAATAGCCAATTATGAAAATTGTTTCGTAAATTAGTTGAGTTAAAGAAGTATATAATATTTAGGATGAGTGAATCGGTCAGGAAATGGATGTTATGGGGTAATTTGATTACATTAATTATCGCGGTTGCTGGATTGATTTATTTAAGTATAATCACTTACACCAGGATTATTGGAGACTATCAGATCATCTGCCTGATTGTACTAATATTAGCAGGATTGAATCTGATAATTATGTTTTCAATCAGATATCACGATCGTAAATGGCTAATAAGAATAAGTAAGAATTCAGTTTATCTGCTACCAGTGGTCAGTATCGTTTTCTATTTTTTATTTGATTTGATCGATTCTTCAGCGATCTGGATTGGCATTTTTGTGGTTTGCCTTATCATAATATTAATTCTGCTCGATCTGATTTATATTTTTATTCTAAGGGAGGCTGGAGATATTAAGGGTATTCTGGTCCTTTTAATTTTTATTGTTATTAGTATTGTTATGCAGCGGTTTGATTTTTCCCTCTCAGCCATTGAAGACCTCTTTTTACCTGGTTTTGTAGTATTGACAGCAGCAGGTATGTACATGTTTGGATTGCGTTGCCTCTTTATGGTCGAAAAAAATGGATACCTAAAATCTGTTGCATTTTTAGCATGTACACTGACTGCTTTTGGAAGTTTTCTCTTTTTATTAAGAACACAGGGCGAAACTATTGATATACTGGAACTTGTCTATATTGTGCCTGCATTTTTGTTGACGATGATTGTTCTGCTTTCTCTACCAATTTCGGGATACATTCATTGGAGTTTATTGCATAAGCGAATCCTGAAGAAAATTGTTTACACAAGCGTCTTTTTCCTTCTTATCTTTTCTTTTCGTTACCTCTATCCTGATTTCTTTAAGCAAATAGTTCTAAAGCAGGAAAAGGAAATCCCGGAGTTTAATTTAAATGATTATAAAATACCAGATAAGAACGGACTGGAACCAGATTAGCTCAGTATATTTTCCAGATATCATTACTGTTTTTCGGATTTCCAAAAATCTTCTTCTCAAAGACTAAAGAATGTATCTGACTTATATTCAGCGGTAAAGAACCGATACTCTTCTTTTGTAAATAAAACAAGTATTTCCCATCGTTCGAAAATTTCGGAAAGGCCCCGGCAATACTGAGCATTTGGTACCCACCAGAAGCAATTAACATTATTCCATCCCTGTAATTGAAAACAGATGCTAAGATTCTATTGTCAGATGTAATCTCCCATGACTTATAAGAGTGAAACTGAAGTGAGTCAGATTGACTTTGTGCCATCAGGCTAAAATCATTTAAGAGTTGTTGAGTCCCAAAACTCTGATGGTCCCAGTAAACTACCTGTGTACGAAATATGCTATCCGGACCCCTTTCTTTTGTATTATTGTAACTGTAATTTGAAGCAACAATTGCCCCATAATTAGTTGCAAACCTGGCATCATATACTTTTTGATAAAAATAGGGCATATAGAGAAAATGTTTTTCCGGATTTCTTAACCTGGGTTGAAATGTTGGGCCATAGCCACAATTTCCATAAATAGAGTTCATGAAAAAATTGAAGAATTCAAATTGTGCTTCGCCTTTTAAATTCCAGATGGATAATAAACTATCAGCAGAAGCGGCTAATATATATTTTCCTGTATTGTTGAATTCACAAGACCAGATTGTATCGGTTGGTCCAAAAATTGAATCTGCGCTATAAAGCTTTTTGTCTTTGTATCGTATTATGGTATCATAAGTGCTGAATTTATGGGTATTAAAGTTGAAGTTCCATATGAGAGCTGACTTATCGGAGGAAGCGGTAACAACAAAGCGGCCATCTGGCGAGATATCTAATGAATTCACCCGCCCAGTATGCCCTTTCAGATCAAAAAGAATGGAACCTGTAGAATCATAGATCATTGCATTGTTATCTTTTACAGCAGCCATAAAATACTTACCAGAAGGAAAAAAGCGGACTAGCCTGTTGTTCATTAGATGATTTACTGTTGTTTCAAAAGCAAAGAGTTTTTTCCCATCAGGAGAATAAACATCTCCTTTGCTGTTCTCATATATCACAGCAAGGTACCTGCCATTATCTGACATCTCAACAATCAATATCTCATTATCAACCTTAAATGATTTTACTTTTGTATCACTTATGCCACAGCTAAATATTTCCTTACTGTCTGTCCATCCAAAAAGGTCTTTGCCAGCCTTGTTCATACACATCGAAAGAACTGAACCAGTGACCGGGATTGCCCGTGGAAGAACTTCTTTGGGGATAGTTGTGTCGCCTGACTCACTTCTTTCAAGAAGCAGCTTATAGTAACTGCTTAAAATAATCCCCTCATTCACTGTTGATACGGAATCTTTCTGTCTTATTTTAAAAGCTGTTTTTATGCTAGTCAGAGGATCTATTTTCTCCTGCAGAAGTGCGAGGGTTGTTAATTCCTTAGTATCTGCGGAACCCTTCTTATTAAGATAAAACTGTACCCCTGCACTTACAATAACAAGGAATATGATGGCAACAAGAGTTGTCAGGCGTCGTAAGGCTCGTTGTTGGGAATGGAGTTTCTCTTTACTATCCTCCACAAACTTACTGAGCGTGGCCGGTAAAAGAAGCCTTTTTTCATAGGTAGACAGATAATCGAGATCGTCACCAGAAAGATATGTTTTCCTAGTATTAAAAGCCAGTAAAGCATTTTCTACAAAAATTCTTACTTCAAGAAGTTCTTTCTCAAGTAATGTAAATTTTTCAAAGATCTTTGCAGCGAGGGCATCATGTCTGAGCTCAAAATGGCCTGTTTCATCTTTCTCTCTAAGGATTCTAAGATCAACGAATTTATGGAGATATTTGATAAGATCTGTATCTGAAATTTCAGTCCCGAATGCACCCAGTGAATCTATAATATCTGACTCCTCCATTTGTCGTTTTGTCCCCTGAACAGAAACAAAAGATTTCAGAATGGACATTCCAGTTTCCGGGTCATCCAGCTCCCTGATCTGTTCTTCAAGGAACTGACCAAGCAGGTCAGAAACACTACCTGCTTTATTTAGCAATTCATTCGAAAATACAAGTCCTTCAGTTTCTGTCTTATTTTCAGAGGCTAGTTTAAAGATTCTATCGAGGTAAATCTGAAGATAAGTTAGTTCTACTTCGGTTCCTGAAGGAGTAAGCTTGTTTATCAGTTCCTCTGAAAACCCAGGTTCTACTCTAATTCCACTTACTTTACAAGGCCCTTCAATAGCACTTATGGCATTGGGTTTTTTCATTTTCTCAACCCTGAAGCGGTTAGAAAAGATCTCGGGGAGGTCATAATCAAATTCAGTCATTCCGGCAAGGAACTCCTCCCTTATTACGAAAATTACATTGCAGTTGAGTCTTGATCTTACAACATCCTTAATTAATTCAAGAAACTCTTTCTTCTCTCCTGAGGTACCGAATATAAAAAGTTCTTCAAACTGGTCGAAGATAAGAAACATGGGTTTGAAGTGATCAAGGTACAACGATTGAACCTTATCAAGGAAATACTCCGTTTTCTTTAGACTGGTAATAGCATGTCTGTTAACTGCTTCATTGAGGCTGTCTATTATATTGCCGCCACGCCTCACATTGATAGGCAGCCAGTCACTTTGATCAAATTTGGATGCAAGACCACAGTTAACAAGAGATGATTTGCCTGTCCCTGAGATGCCATAAACAAGAAGGATTTTACCCTCTAAGACTTTACGAAATAGATCAGTAATCTCCTGATCACGGCCGAAAAAGGTATTCCTATCGTCAAGTGAGTATGAATCAAGGAACTTAAAAGGTGATTTTATCATCTGCCTATTGGTATTTGATTTTCTTATTTCTTGAGTATGATTTTTAATTCTGTGCAAACAATTCTCAAATTTCTATCCCTCCAATTGCCTTCATCAATAACTTGTATTCTTCAAGCAGGATATTATAGTTACTCAAAGCCCTCAAGTCTACTTTTTCTGTAACTTTTGTGCCCAGATACATTAAATGTCCCGGTTTATATTTGGTATACATGAAGATATCTTTCCTGATGTCAAATTTCTCTTTTGTGTCAATAGTCTCTGAATTAGTATCTATAATTAGTGGAGAGAGGTTAAGATAATTATCAAATGAATTGACCGATTTCATAAGAAGGACAGCTTGGCTGTCAGAGAACTTCGTTTCGTCAATCTCCTGTCCGCTGAAATCTGAATCAGAACTGTTGAGAACATCAACTATGTGATGAAACATTGCCTCATGCGTTTTATGTTTGACAACTTTTATATCCCTGACAGACAGTAGCCTGTAATTCGCCAGGAATGCAATCCTAATGAGAATTAACCTTAGTTTTTCTTCATACTCAACACATCTCTTCTCTATGTCCTCTTCTTCAAGATTTATCTGGTAGTGGCCGATCTCATTTCTTTCAGGAACCCAGAAATCAAGATCTGCAAAGAATTTTTTATCAAACTTCTCTTCCATTTCACTCAAAAACCAAGTTGCTTTCTGTTCAGTATATAATGTGGCAAAGGCCCTGATGATCCAGCAGAAATTCCCCATACTCAAAGTAGTAAACCGGTTAACAAATTCTGGTTTAATATTATCAGGGATATTAACCTTCTTCTTGACAACATCATACCATACCTGAACAAGCATTACAAAGCCGAGAAATTGTATTGTCCTTTCAATTGTTTTGAAGATCTGGTCGAGTCTGAGCTTTTCCAGTTGTCTCATCGATCCCGAAAAAAGCCTGCGGAGTTCTACTCCTATAGGCCAGGGGAAATTTTTAATGACCATATCGGCAAGGATTCTATAATCAACTTCTTCGTTTTCCTCTTTTGAGGGCAGGTACTTTGCAAGGGAAGGTTTGCTTTTAACCATTTCCTCAAAAACATTCAGAATAAGAAGATCATTAATTGCGGCCATAATCAATAAGTTTAAAATAATTAATTGGCATGGTTAGAAGAGCATATATGTAAAGTTATTAGATATTTACATTGTCTCGTCCTGGAAAAACCTTTTTATGATTGATTTTTATTGTCGTTGTTTTTATTCCATTGAATCCATTGTTGAACATTTATCGCAGCAACGATAAGACCTACAACCGTTGCCCCATGTTTCCCTGTTATAATCCCACCTATCATGAGAACAAGTCCACCAACTAAAATTAGTCCATGAATTAATTGACGTGTTTTAATTTTTTTCATACTTGTCATTTTTTTATTAAGGGTTATAACTGAAAAATTTCTGTTTTAATGCCACATAACGGTCGAGGCTTGCTATTCGGCGGGGCGAATCGAAGCCGTTTCCTGTCCTAATAAACCAAAGATAATTAAAAGACCTGCACTATACTATAAACCGTCTGCCCTGCTGATAGCAAGCTTTTGTTATGCGTTCGCCCAATTTATTCTTTAATTGTTTTGTATTTTCATGAAACTGCAAAATATAAAATTTTGTATCGTGTCAAATGGCGTGTGATGGTCGACTGTGATACACTTTATTTTCTTAAAAAACTAATTTAAGCGGTCTGTCATTGAAGTTTCGGAGTATTGTTTTATTTCTATTCCGCTGCATGTACTTCAGTTTCCTCCTCTTTTTTGATCTCTTTAAACTCAGGTGCCATTTCTTTGGGATGAAACTTTTCTTTGGCCAATGAGGATGGATCTACCTGCAACCCGGAAATAATCTCTTTTACTGCAAGAGTCACCTTGGTTATCTGGTTTCGATACTTTGTCCTGTTCAGGTTGATTTTTTCATCGTCATCCGGCTAAAGGTGCCTGTTAAATCCTGATTCTTTATAAATGAACTCAATACCACGCAGTACTCCTCCAAGAACAGATTCACATTCCTTAATGTCAGCAATTTCTAAATCATGAATACGAACCGGAAGTATCCTGTTTGCAACATTACCGTTCGGTAGTTTCACCTTTAATCCGAACTGATCCTTTGAAGCCAATTCAACAAACGCCTTAAACTCATGTTCCCAAGCAAAGGATTTCGGATCGCAATAAGTACGGGAGATAATGGGGATAAAGACCAGACACTTGAGTTTCTCTCTCAAGGATTCATCTACATCATGTGTCTCCAATAAACCATCATGAGGATTGATGTCAAAATATACACTGATCTCCTCTTTAAATGTTGATTCAAGTTCAGTCTTCAGAGCTTCAACAAACTCACTCACCCACATGTCGCCTTTGCTTTGCCAGCCGTAGCTTGGCGTAGGCTGGTTGTCTTTCTGGCGGTAGCTGATGAAAATATCGTAATTATAGCCTTCAATGATGCTTGACATCAGTGGTCTAATTATTTCATTATCAAATTTACACTATGTTTAGATCAAAGTCAATTTTCTTTCAATCTGTGATCAAGTAGGAGTGTTCAAAGATTATCCTGGGCTATGTTTTAGAGACCTATCCTGAAATATCATATTATGCCAATCATTTGCTCTATGGATCTGATAAAATGTCCCAGGATCATCCAGAATCAATCTGGTGACATTTGGTGGGAATAAGATGAGAATGCACTTACTCTGATAGAAAACGAAAGCTTCTGGAGCCTGAAACGAAGTGTAAAATCCGTCCATCTTTGGCCGCTTTTAGACGGTCTGAAAACGAATGACATACATTTGGAAACAGCAAGGATTTAACTCTGGGTTGGGTGATCTTTTATTTCATCCATCGATGGACAGGTTATTGGCTTTTCCAACGATGCATCTGAATATTGGATTTTGGAATAATTTGTAAAGCAATTTATTCAGTAAATCTCATCTTCCTAAGTAATTGTTTAAATTGTTCCTTTGATCTCACTGGATCGAACAATGTTATTAAATTAGTTGCATCTTAAAAAAACAGGAAGTAATTTTGATTACACGAAAGATGAGTCTGATCAAAAACTATTCTGGATTTAATCTGTTTGATCATATGCTTTAAGTCTTTATTTATATAAAACGACTTTATATGAAAAAATCATGTCTGTTTCTGATAACATTTCTTTGTCTTTTTTCGCTTAGCGCACAGGTTCCTGATTTTGGACAGAATTGTTCAACAATTATTGTTGGAAAGGATGCCAGTGCTTCTGGTTTTGTAATTATTGCCCATAATGAGGATGACGGTGGCAATCAGATTGTGAACTTCTATAAATTTCCATCAAGGGATCACAACCAGGCGGAAATTCTTAAATTCAGGGAAGGAGCAGCAGAACATCAGGCATCACATACAAATTCTTATTTATGGATGGAGATGCCCGGGCAGGATTTTGCTGATAGTTACCTGAATGAATATGGTGTTCTGATAACCTCTAATTCATGCCCTTCAATAGAAATTTATGGGGAAATCACCGATGGTGGCATCGGATATGAGCTGAGGAAAATCATAGCAGAAAGAGCTGTTTCTGCAAGAGCCGGAGTAGAACTTGCCGGACAGCTTATTGAAAAGTGGGGATACAACGCTTCAGGAAGAACATATACAATAGCAGACAAGAATGAAGCCTGGATGTTTGCAGTGGTTAGAGGCAAACTTTGGGTCGCTGAGAGAATCCCCGATAATAAAGTAGCATTTATACCTAATTATTACACTATTAAAGAGATTGACCTAAAAGATAGCAAGAATTTCCTTGCTTCAAAAGAACTTCTTGCTTATGCTGAAAGAAGGGGATGGTTTAAGTCTGATATAGATGGACCATTCAATTTCAGCAAAGTCTATTCTTTGGAAAGAAGTCTGAAGAGCATGTCAAATATAGGTAGGATGTGGATTGGGGTGAAAATGCTGTCAGGTAGTGATTATAAACAGGATGACAATTTCCCTTTTGCATTTCTCCCATTGCATAAAATAACAATGAATGATCTGTTTCCAGTGCTTGCATATCATTACGAGGGAACTTCTCTGGATGATTCCCAGGAATATAAAAAAGGCACACCTCATTTGAATGATACTCAAAACATCTGTAAATCATCGCAACAGCTGTCGTTCATTGCCGAGTTAAGACCTGAAATGCCATGGGATATTGGCGGCAGGATCTGGGTTGCTCCCCGAAGAGGTTGTGTTAATGCCTATATGCCAATATATTTTGGGGTGACAGAAATGCCAAGGTCATTAACAATGGATACAGCTGAAAAAGCATATGAGCTGCATTTTAAAAGAACCGATACAATTTATAAAAGGAATAATTCAATTACATGGTGGAATTTTGTTGCTGTTGCAGAGTATACAGATGAAGACTTTATAAACAGGTTCCCTAAGCGCTTGAAGATTAAGGAAGATCTTCAGCAATATTATACTGCCTTGGCCGGGCAATTGGAAAAGGACTATATGTCTATATATAAAAAAGAACCTTCAAGAGCTGCTGAAATGATCAATAATTTCGAAAAGGAGATACTCACTAAAACCATTTCTGAGAATAATAAATTTCTTGGGAAATAGTCTTTCAACATTACTTACTTCTGAATTACAGCTGATTAAAAAGTTTCTGAACTTAAAAAAGGAAACTGAAATATTTTTCAGGGTAGGTAATTTTTCTCCAAAACCTGGTGTAAACCTGGCGCATCAAGAAAATCATATAGGAAAAACTACAAGAATCTTTTCCTGGCAAATGCTTTACCAGAGCCTGATTTTAGGTATTTCTCGAATTCATAGGCTTTGTATTTATCCAGGAAAGCAGAATAATAAATAAGTATAACTGGCAATTTGTCTTTAGTATAAGTATTCTCTCTTTTGGAATGGGGTCTTAATCGATCATCCAGATCCGATGTACAGCCCGTATAATAGGAATTATCAACACACTTTAAAATGTATACAAACCACATAGTTACAGCGATGACAGAAACTTCATCAGGAATTTTGAGAGAGTAACCGATGAAACACATAATCAAAAATAAAAATAATTATTCAGAGATGAAAATATTTGCGTTTTTTTACTTCAGGCTTCAGTGGGCTGCGCCCACCGAAGCCCGTAGAAGGTTTAGCGACCGCAAAGTATCTTATAAAGCAAAAGCCCTCCTACGCTAAAGCTTCGGAGGGCGAAGGTGGACCCAGTTGGGATCGAACCAACGACCCCCTGATTATGAGTGAGATAAAACCCTGATTTTCAGATTACACTGGTTTGTATTAGTTGTCATACTCATTCATTTACGATTTCCCACTTTACATACATTATCACTGGTTTTCATAAAACCTGGCGGATTTCCTGGCGGGTTTTTGATTAATGATTTGTAATGAATATTAAGGTTAAAATAAATGATTCAAATCAAACATATAACGCTCTTTCCAGAGACCTGACCATTTCCTTATGCTTTTTGGAATTTTCTTTCTTCAATCTTATAATATTCTGTA
>Ga0209254_10004168_pt1 | contig 13226 bp, 15 predicted proteins | sample FrelakmetDIP11DI_FD_187148 | JGI IMG/M metagenome (GOLD analysis project Ga0209254, IMG submission 187148) | Freshwater lake sediment microbial communities from the University of Notre Dame, USA, for methane emissions studies - DIP11 DI (SPAdes)... | ecosystem: Environmental > Aquatic >...
TGTGATTGTGGCCGGCAATCCCCTGCTGGCGTGGAAGGGGACGCAAACGCGCCTGCTGGCGACGCCGGCGTTGATTTTCTATTTCGTGTACCTGGCTCAGCAAGTTTTTTACGTGCAATTCGGATCGCTGGCCTACACTGAAAACGTTGTGCCCTTTTTCAAAGTAGCGATGTTTACGATGAAGACAAATATACTTTAATGTATATGAATAAATATGGAATCGGGAATGTAAGAGGCGGGACGTATTCCAGACTGATTTTACCAGATTATCAAATTAAAACATTGAAAGATCAACTGAGTACTATCAGAGGAATATGTTATTATTGTGGTAGTTTTAACCATTTTATATCCGACTGTACAAAAATGCGTAATAATAAATTAATAAACAAATAAATATCAAATATGATATATAAAATGTCATATCTGTTAAAAATAAAATATGGAAGAATATATTATTTATTTAATTGTACGAAATGATTTGAAAATGGGAAAGGGAAAGATTGCAGCTCAGTGCTGTCATGCTGTTCAAAATTTAACCGTTATGAATTTAAATACAACTATCTTTCGAAAATATCTTAGCGGTTCTCATGCCAAAGTATGCTTGAAAGTTCAAACAGAAGAGGAATTAGATAAGATCTCTAATTATTGTTTACAAAATAATATTATCTATTACCAGGTAATAGATGCTGGAAAGACTCAGGTTATGGCAGGTAGCAAAACAGTATTAAGTGTAGGTCCCATATTACGTTCTAAAGTTCCTACAATAATCTCTCAATTAAAACTTCTGTGATAATATTATTTTTAAGATGTTGATATAAATCAACATCAAGAATATTTGTATGAACGTACTAACATTGTTGGGTAGGTAGTATATATTTTTTGGATAAGCTTTCAACCATGTTTTATTATCAAATGATGTGTAATATAACCCGTTCTCCATTTTAACATAACCATTTTTATCTGATTTATTGGAACAATATTTACAGTTATATATACCATCTCTTAAAACAATAGGTTTTTCATGTTGTATTACCCAAAAACGTTTCATTTATTTTATTGTCTCTCTTTTTAGTCTATTTCTCTCAAATTTAATAATGTTAAAATTCATTATATAATGACATTTACTATATGAAACCAGAAAAAAATGCGTATCGATCTACAAAAATATATATCATATCTTTAAAGATCTTTCGTTAGTTTTGAAAAGAAAGAAAGGAAAGAAAAAAAAATAAGAAATGAAAAATTCCTCTTTTCTCAAAATATGTGGAACGTATCCGACGCGCTATTGGCTTTTGCTGTGATCACACTTATCATAGGTGTAGTACTTATGCTTTGCTATGTTCTCCACGATGAGGATGAACACGATGAAGGTGAGAGATACAACCTTAACAGGGCAACTCTCTTTCTCTTGGCTACCGTAGCTTTGGGCATTTTCGTTCTGGTCTTCCAGAGACGTGAGGCTGCTGAGTTTGTCAAGTCTATGCTCTAAATGATATTGTTATAATAAAGAATTATTATTGTAATGGCTCTATTATTTTTAAATATTCATTCTAACATACTAAATAATTTTTAGTATGTTATTATTGCTATTCGCTTGTTTATTATTTTTGAAGGAAAAAGGTAATCTATATTACTGTAACTCGTTAAAATTTTAAAGATTTGGAGTAAATCTAAAACTGATAAAAAATAAAATGTTAGCCGGTCAATATAACTAGCAAGGTTAGAAAGAAATGATGTCTGTCGAAGAACAAAACGGCACTGAGAGAGTTGTGCTCAATATCGAAAATGTTATCATGTCTATCACGAAGAAGGACGCGGTGATTTTTTGCCGCGTGTCTAGCTTCGGTCAGACCGGGCCTTTTTCCATCTCTTTCGAAGTGCAAGAGCACAAGGGTCATGTGTGTGCAAATCTGTTCAAGTTGAAGGTGGTCTCGACTGTCAAGATTGTCGAGAGCGCTTATGACGGTAAGGCATGCACGATCAAGACTCTTATCAGCAAGTACCGAGGAAAGAACATCATCATCTACAACGTGTCTCGGTTCTCGCGAAATGTCGCAAGAGGAATGGAGTTATTGGACTATGCTTTGAAGTGCAATACTCGTCTCTTCTTCGTAGATGAGGGTATTGTGTGGGATAAGGGCCACACAGGATTTCGCGGAAAGATCCGCGAGCGCCTTCACATGGCGGAGCAAGAAAGCGCAACAATCGGTCATCGCGTTAAGGACGCTCTGGCGGAAAAGAAACGTCGCGGATATTTCACTGGAGGTACTGCTAAGTATGGATATACAGTGGTGAACGCAGACGGAGGACGCCGCGCAGTTGAGGATCCTCTCGAGCAGCAGGTTATCAAGTTCATCAACATGTGTCGAGAGACAGGAACATCTGTTGTAGCGTTGAATGAGATGATGCAACGTATCAGCCCCGACTTTGACGCTCCAATCGTATTAGGATATGGCGAAGATAAAGTCGTTAAACTGCAGGAGGCTTTGAGTTTCTCTGAGATCGCAGGCCTTCTCAATGCTTACGGTGTCACTCGTCGCGGTAGTCGCTGGAATGCGAGCATTATTAGTTCGATTGTTCGTCGCACCTACATCGCTATGCTGGAGGATATGGAGGATATGGAGATTGCCGAAGACGGCACCGTCGTCCTCAATGTTAATAACAACAACAACTACTAAGCAAGTAAAAATAGAAAAATAAAAGAGATACAATCGTGTGAAGACACACCATTGTATTTTTTGATGAGAAAGAATTCATTGATTCAAAATCGGAAACCAAATGTTTCTAACATCATCGTTGTTCATATGATATTTTGTAACTAATTCTCCATGCAGAAAGATCACTCTGTCCAAATAATGAGCTGCATCTAGACTTTCAGCAGGGATGTGGTCTAGATGTTGACCTTTTCGAGCAAAAACAGTGCAAGCAATCGGATCATATGCATCTCCGCATACATTTTCCAGAGCTTTATCGGCTTTGACGTACAATCGCGCAACTTCTTTCAGTTCCGTAATTACTTCTTGCATTTTCTCCTTATGAAACTACTAAAACATAACATAAAAAATTCATTTTTATGTTCATTACATAAACGAATTAAAGAATACATTAAAATTTAAAATTGATGATAATTTATGGAGATCTCGGATGAATGAAGTTCTCAATGAGTTAAGTATCTCAACCAATTGCGTATGCTGGGGTCCTAATATTATTGGTTTTACGTGGACGTGTTATTTATTTGATTTTTACTGGAATAATGGAAGAAGATATTTAAAAGTTCATTGTGGAGATAATACTGATACCGATGATACCTATGGACCAATGTGTTGTGAATGTGGTGAATTTCCGTATTCTACTTTGTTTTGGTAATTAGTATATTTGCTTATGTTTATTGCATCTGTTCACTATCTAAAAGATAATTGTGATTTCGAATATTAAAATTACGCATAGCCCGTTTATCTTCAGGAATTACTGTTTCAGTAGAAACCATAAATAAACATCCTAGTTTTGTTTTAATAGATATCATATCCGGTTTGTTTCGTAGGATTTTTCTTATATCATCTAATGTTTCGATTTTACATCCGTTAAGTTCATCAATTAAATAACCTTCAAAGAGAACTTGAGTTCTGGCAGCTTCCGTATCTGGAAACACTTGACAAATTACCACTCGCTTTGTGTATCTATTTTGAGGATTTTTAGTATATAATGCTAAATTATCAAAGTTATCAACATGATCCATGTTCAAATTAGCACAACATAGACCGGCAAATATCTCAAAATCAACAGGATCTATACGTGAATATATACGAGGGACTCGACTTGACTCTTTATAGACATGCTTACTTTGTATTAAATACCAATCTCCATTTCTACATATTTCAATCGATATATCAGTTCCTATAGGAATCATATCTACTATTTCTGAAAAACTCATCTTTCGTTCGATTAATTTCTGAAATCTTCCGTTATCCGTCTTGATACCCACATCGGCATCGCCATATCGGTCAAAATAGCATAACACTTCAACTGTTTTGCCATTACAAATGCTAGATGGATCTCGATCATGCACACAGAAAGAATCTTTGGTAGCCCAAAAAGAATCATTATAGTTAAGACGTTTGATAATATCACCTTCTTCTAATTGATCTAAACAGGAATCAGGATGTACCTTTCTTACATATATGCCGTACGTTCTTTCATTGTTAGTTTTGAGTTTCATGAGCTCTCTATTAGTTTTATTCCATTCTAGTGATAATGTTGGCATCTTAACTACTTTACTCTTTACCAATTCACAATAGATACTAAGAAAAGTCCGAGATGGAATAGCATATCCGATATTTTGAGCAAATAAGTAACCAGCAGCATTGACTCCGACAACTTCTCCCTTTTTATTGAGTAAAGGTCCACCAGAGTTTCCGGGGTTAATGGCAGCAGTAATTTGAATATAGGCGGGGGAACGATGTTTTGCATCTTCCACATTACCATAATCATCAGAATCTTTGGTTTCAAATCCGGATACGATCCCCGTAGTATATTTAATATTTTCTTGACCTAATGGATAACCTATTGTCATGACTTCGTCTGTTTCCTTTAATTCCATGTTATCTCCAAATTGCATATTAAGAGCAATATATTCCTCTTTCTTCATATCTCTTGTTAACAGCTTAATATCATCATGATGAATTTTACAAAGAGCTAAATCCTTTTCTTTGCATATTCCTATCAGCTCAAGGGATAAATCACGTTTACCTAACTTAGGAACTCTACCGATGATAGATATAGCATTAGATACTACATGAGCATTAGTTCCAACATATCCTCTTTCAATATCAATGATAAAAGCAGATCCTGATACCGTTTTATCATTTGGATCTCCGTAAGGTCGAGATGATTTATATTGCGCACGAACAACTTTTAACTGTAAAACGCTATTTTTCCAGCGATCACCGTGGACACACCAATCCATATTTGTTTTGTTGAAATAATTCTATAAAGACTTTTGCAATATTTAGCCATCTTGTCTTTATAGATTGAAGAGATTATTTTATTGAAAACAACAGAATTTAGAATCCTCGCGCTTTTCATCATTATCATTTAATTGGTAATAGGAACTGGAACAGTTCTGATAAATGTTTTCGGGAATTTCATAACCATTGATATGTTTATAAACTATTAACTGATGAAATTTTTCAGCAGCTATAGAGAACATTCGAAGTATTTTAGTTTGAGAGTTAGATTCTTTAGCTGATATAATACAATAACTACACCCCCATTCGTCTACCCGTTGCTTGATTTGATCTTCAGTAACAGCATGGTGTTTCAAATCTGATTTAGTAGCTACTAATATTATCAATGGTATATAATCATACTTAATATCCATTTCTAAGGTCTCTTTCCATTTTGATAAATTAGACCAACTATCTAGATTTGTAATATCAAATACTAAAAATGCGATATGAGCATCTCGAAGATATGAATTGATTATCGACTTATATTTTTCTTGTCCTGCTGTATCCCATATCTGTAATTTAATTTGTTGATTGCCGTAATCAGGAAGAGTTATATTTTTAGATCCAAAATCGATGCCAATAGTCGGCTCATATGAATTATCAAATACTCCATTTGTAAGTACATTTATCAATGTAGTTTTTCCAGTTCCTGCATCACCCAATAAAACACATTTTACCACATATGAATTAGCAAGACGATCTAAATTTTTATAGTCTGTCTGTTTCATCATTTTATATTCGCCTTATATTGTTACGATATGTCAAATTCGTTCTATTTAAAATTGAAACAAAAATATCAAAAACATTAAAAATAAAAATGTCCCTTTCACACCACTATCAATACCAGGACCAGCGGAAGCGGAAGAGTTAGAGCTACATGCTTCAAAACAACCACATATTTGTCAGAAGAACAGTATTGCATGTATATTGGGCTGCGAGGAATTCGCTTGGTAACTTTGAAGGAGTACATTGAGCAGAAAATAGTTTTACAGGAACGCAATATTTAATCCGTGGCAATATCGGATACGATGAAATCAGAAAAATATGGCACTTTAAAGATGGACAAATGTAGGTTCTGTGAGTTTTATTAATATGAAAAATTGATGATATTTTTTATAGATAATTGCAGGCAAAATGGAACTGGAAGACTCGCGATTTTTCCGAAAGGACAAAACCTTAACCGTCCGGGCGATCTGACAAACCCGATTTTAGTAACCATTGAAGACATTGGATGGAATCCCAAGTATGCCTTTCAACGTGATGGTGATTGAGATCGTAAGTATTTGTCCCAAATACTATCGGATCTAACATGACTCCATCACTAAACCTTAATTCAATAGTATAGTTTGTAATGTTTTGATTTTTTAAAAATTTTGTAATAGTTTGTTTTAATTTCAACTATAGTAGTTATTGGTTTTACATCTATTCTGACAACAGCAACGTCATCAAGATAGAGATTTATTTATTTATTTATAAATAAATAGATAACAATTATCATATGATATGATAATCGTTTAAAAATACAAAGACGGTTTAGTTTCTAGAAACTGATTTTTATTCAAATCGATTAAACTCACATCAAATATAAGTATATTTGTTTGCTCAATGAACAAAGCTAAAAAGGAGAACATTGTACCGAGACCGGTACAGATACAAGCGAGTCAAGAAAAACATTTCAAACGAGTTCTCGAGATTTTATCTCGGGAATATGGATACCTAGACGTGTCTCCTCTTGGCTCCGGAAAAACGCACATCACTTTCGCCGTTGCTGCTACCTTTGGTCTCAATATCATGGTAATTGGGCAGAAAAGCGCTCTTGACAACTGGAATCATTGGGGTAAGATTTATGGTGTACATATAATTGGCATCATGACATACCAGAGTTTGCGCGGGCAGAGTGGACAAGTAAATCACGAATTGCTTAGAATCGAGAACGGCGAGTACGTTGCGACTGAACTATTTGAACAATGCGTGATGTCTGGTTTACTACTAGTATTTGATGAGTATCACAACGTTAAGAACGACAACACTCAACTAGCTTCCGCTCATGCGTTGGTAAAAAGTTTGGTCAGGCTCGTGAGAATGGGATACAAGGCTCGAATTGCTCTACTGTCCGGGACTCCTTGTGAAATGAAGGAGTATGTCACATCTACGTTCATGATGCTGGGTATCGTTTTGTCAGACAAGCTCTACAACTTCAACAGGAGTTCTAAGAAGTATGAACTGATAGGAATACAAGAAGCAATCAATAAATGCAACGAGTACAATCCTGATGAGACTCTTGCTATTTCATGTCGTCCTGTTAACAAGACGACAGCCAAAACGATTTGTTACGATCTTTATGTCAAAGTACTTAAACATTTTCTTGTTTCTAGTATGCCACCCCCTTCCATCAACGTAGAAAAGAATGCAAAGAATCTCTACGCCTTGATGCCCGATCAAGACGTGGAGAGACTAAAAAAGGGTATTTTACTATTCAAGAGTGCTACCAACTATCGCCACGAGATACAAGAGATTGATCTGAGCGGAGTTAATTGGGGAGATGTAACTACATCTCGTATGGAGATCGATTCGTCTAAGATTCCTACGGTTTGTAGATTGGCTCAGCAAGATCTTATTCGAGATCCAAAGTGCAAAGTTCTCATTTACTGCACATATACTCGCGACATGAAAACTGCTGCACATCTTTTGGCTCGTTACAATCCATTGGTTATGGATGGATCAACAAGTGCTAAGAAGCGAGCTGAAATGATTTCATCTTTTCAGGAAGATACAAGTGAGTTTAGAGTGTTTATTAGTAATCCGAAAGTTGGGGGTATCGGCATCGATTTGGATGATAAGTTCGGAACACGTCCTAGGATTATGTATATTTTACCGTCTTATTTCTTCACGGATCAGTACCAGGCTACTGGTCGCATCTATCGTGCTGGTACTAAATCTAACGCTACAATCTATTTTGTCTACAGTCGAGCTTTTCCTTATGAAACAGGTATTCTCAACTCGATGGCAAATAAATCGCAAGTGGTCAAAAACATGGTGACTGAGGAACAATCGAATATTAAGTTTCCGGGAGAGTACGATGAGATTTTGGAGTTGACAGAAGATGAAATCAAAACGGGAATTACCAAAAATATGGAGCAAAATACTGATGAGATTCCACCGATGATTGAACCGGTAGATGAACGTCCATATGCTCAAACTAGAAAATTATATAACATGCTATCTAACAAACCTAGTAGAAGCGATCTGGAAGAGGATAAGTTCCATGCCTATGGATTGTTTTTGGAAGAGATTGATAAAGGTAGTGATGAAATAACAGCTATTGCAAATGCTTGCACTATGATGGATGAAAATGTGAGAGAAAGAATGACGGATGATATGCAAATGCTTACTCAACCAGCTGATGTTACTCAGTATACTACTGAAGATCAGATGATACGATTCATCGAAGCTTATATTATCTAAAGTTATAAATATTATAATTTCAATAATAAAATTATAATATTTCTCTTTTCCTATTTTAAACAAACAATATAAAATACTTCAAAAACCTAGTTTTATAAAATCATGTTTAAAAATTAAAATATAAAAAATAATACAAATGAGTGTAACGCAAAGTAAAAAGCAGTACTTAGGACAGATACCAAGAGAGCTACCTTTAAAGTCAAGAGACTTTTGCGATAAATATCGACTGAATGATACACAGTGTATTCAAACATTGGTGAGATTACTTACGCAAATCTTTTCCGATCCTGTTGATGTGCCCTCTATTTTTAATGACGTTTCTCAAAACGAATCGTGTCACATGTTAGGTCGGGGTGCTTTTGGTCGTGTCTTTTCATGCAACGTTAAAGCTACCGTAACCGACAACGAAGTTTGGACGCCCGACTCTCTACCTGGTATGCAAACAAAGCTTACGGTACAAAAATTATGTGATCAATTTGGTCTTATAACCACAGCGACGTGCTTGAGTTCTTTTTGGGATCTAGTTAAGACAGCATATGCCAACAAAAGCAGTGTTGATAACACTCACTATTCGTTCCGTGTAATCGTTAAAATTTTGGCACCTGTGGTGGATAGTAGAATGGATTGGTTAGAAGGATCTTACCCTGTAGCAGAACAGGAAGCCTCAGAACTAATTGCTAGATGTAGGGATTTGAAACTAGAATACATGACACTCGCTCGCCTTAATCATCCGAACATCATCAAAACTTATGGATTTTTTTCTGCTACACAGACGTTAATAAAGCAACTAGAAAATTATAATCAGCTTTCCAGTGAGGAAAGAACTCGAACAATTAGAGATGGGATTTATGTTGTGATGGAGCAAATTTATAAAACAACGAAATTGCTTTTGGAACCGTGCGACATGACACTCAAACAATACATGCAAAATGAAGAGAGCACTTTGCAAGAAAAGCTTTGGCTCATGATCAACTTTTACGAAGGCCTCCTCTATTTGAAAAATAAAAACTATTATCATGCTGACCTAAAACCCGACAATATATTTTTGAAACTAGATCCCGAATTGATTTTGAAGATAGGTGACATGGGTAGCGCTGGAGAAACAAAGAGTCTTATAGGAAGAGCCCCGAAAAACATTATCGGTAACCAATTCTGGTATTTATGGTATCAGTATGGATCAATAATTACAGAGAATGATCTAGACTCTATCGAGAACATGATGTTCTTTGCACTCTGTGTCATTGCCTTGGAATTTGTCAGTGGTGTGCCCACAACGGGTAGCGATGAGAAACCGATAGCATATGTAAACAGGCTCAGCACATTGTTCAAGGATATCCAAGACTTACGAACGGAACTAGTTACTGAATTTTCAAATATTGTCGTACAACGGGAAAATAATAAAAACTATATAGACTGGGATATAATAGGTCATATCGGGAAAGTGTTACACGAGACTTATCGTCGTACTGCAAAACCTTAACTATCAGGAATGTATTTCGGATATTAGTAGACTGAAAATCAACACAACAATATTCTTATAATCATCTATACTTAAGATTATATACTTCTTTATATTTTTCGGGATCAGCCCTGAGTTGTCTTAATCTATCTTTTTCTTTATCTTCAGAATCCCCAGGTCTTGGCACAAAATATGCCTTTTGCCGTTTGTTTTTATTGTTATAATTTTCACTAAGATATGAAATTGTTACAAATATGCGTTTAGAATCTTCAGGACATTCCGCTGGTTCTGGATTACCATGCCATGAATAGTCATCACATGTAAACATGATCATACGATTAAAGATAGGAGAAATCGATGCTACTTTTTCATAAATTTTAGCATCATTTGACTCGGCATTGTCACCTCTCCATACTTCCAATTCGCACCCATATTCTTCCTTCCAATCAGCACTTAAATAAATTCCAAATGTGACTTGTTTTTTCTGTTTTGTTGTAGGATGAAGGCCTGCATCTACATGAATATCGAGTTTATCACCATTATTATATTTATGAACGCCCCAAAAATTACGGGTCGGATCTAAAATTAGCTTTCGGCCTACAATATCAGATAATTTTGAAACGAATTCTACCTTTTGTAACTGATCAAATAAATTTTTCAGATTTTCTGGAAAAGCATACTTGTCTCTTAAAGTAAATTTAGATTCGAATGGATTTTCGTATCTATCCCATGCTTCATCTGGGATTTCCAAAATTTCTCTTTGTAGAGCCTTGGCAAACTTCTCATCTAAAATGTTATCTTGCGAAGCATATGGATACGGTTCCGTTTTCTGATACTTATCTGGATCTAGATTCAGTATATTAATCATTATTTATAATGATTAATATATCTTTATTATATTAGTTATTTTGCATATCAAAATAATCTTTTAAATGTTTGATAACCAGACTACTAGTCTGGCCGTCTCCTAACCAACTTGCATCAATGTACTTTCTACCAGTCTCAATATCATCTAACCAACTATATACTTCTTCATCATTATTATTTTCTGCTTTATAACAAATACTACAGTTATTATCATAGCTCTGTTGGCGCTCCGTGTAATTCCTTGGCACTATAACAGGTGTATTCAATAATGCAGGTTCTTCTTGCCCTGTACCACTATCACTAATAATAAATTTAGAATGATACACTGTTTCTAAATATTCTTTATATGGCAAGAGTGGAATCATTTCTATTTTCCCTAAATCAATATTATGAGTATCCAACGCATCTTTCAATCTTTTAAAGTACAATAATTTGGCTGGGACATTATATTTATTAATACAGTTATTCCCAAAATTAATAATATTTCTTAGTCTTTCAACATATTTAAAATTTTCAGGACGATGTACATCCATTAAAATAATGTCTTTTCTTTTTGGAGTATTTGTAATAATATTCTTAAAATAATTAAGAGGTTCTACTATTGTATTTCCTACCACAAATACATTATTTGTAATATTCTCTTTGGCTAATTGCTCTTTATAATCATTATGATATACAAATAGAATATCACTACAATGATCGCATACTGTACGATTAATTTCTTCTAACATTCTTTTATCGTAAGAACGCATTCCAGCTTCAATATGACCAATTTTATATCCTTCTTTTTTCAAAGGAAATGCTACTCCTGCTGAGTTTGAATCTCCCAAAAATAGTATCAAATCGGGCTTAATATTGTTTTCTAAAAAAAGTTTATGAATCGCTGTAGTCAAATAACTTAATTGCTCAAAATGGTTTGATGATTCTTTGCCAGTATTTAAAATATAATCAGGCTGTCTGATTCCTAGTTCCTCGAAAAAGATACTAGATAAATTCTTATCATAATGTTGACCAGTATGAACTAAAACATGATTAAAATCATTATCCAATTTTTTAAAAATATGAGACATCCTTATAAAATCAGGACGTATTCCAGTTATTGTAACAACTGTTTTCATTTTACATATTATTTAATCCTTTAGAAACTATTATCATACGTATTAAAATTGTTTGTAATTTTAATACTATGTAGATAAAAATAAATGCATAAACGTAGTTTTAAGAATTATACTGCCATATGGACAATACATACAGATGATGAAATAAAAGAACTGGAGAAAATACATAAGACTGATGAGGACTGGAGATACAAATTATCGGTAGATATTTATAAAGATAATACTCTGTTACATACAATACAGAAAAACGATTATAGCACAGAAGGTGATGAATTTATTTTATTAGAATGGTTTGAACTATCGGATGGAAAGGTTGTATATATATTTAACAAGGAACATAGTGTCATTAGCGTAATTGATGCCGATACAGGTACAGAAATTAATAATAGTTTTATGAGTGATGTATTCATATCCGAATATCAGATGTTTGATGATAGAGAATATATGTACATATCAGGTTGGATATGGACTCCATTTCCATGTCGTTGCATTTATCATATTCCTACTCTTCTAACAACTCCTAATTACGAACCTATTTATATTCCATGTTATTATCAAGTCGGCAATATGAGACCTAAGATTAGTTTATTTGGTTGTAAGACTTGTAAAGAATTTATAGAAAAACATACAGAAATATTCGAAAATATATTAATTAGCGAAGAGACAGCATTGTATAATCAAAATAGATCCAAACCAACATTATTACGTTTGTTTCTAAATGATTCTACTGTAATTTTTGAAGGAGATAGTAAGACAAAACTAGAGGAGTTACTAGATACTCCCAAGAGAGGTTTTACATTCTTTCGTGGGGTAACACATTCGGAGAGTATCTAGGACTATATGATACTAGTCTATATAATGAATTGTTATACATAGAAAATAAACCTAGAGCAGTTATCAACTTCAATGTTTCAAATTTAAAAGCATGCGCCGTCTGTAATAAAGAAAAAGTTTCATATTATTGTATTGATGGATTTAGCGTATGTAAGGATGATTATACAAGGGATATTAAGGAAAGGTATTCTATTATCTTGTCTAAACTATCTAAGGAAGATCCTATTGCTATATTAGCGCCTAAGGTATTTTTTAGAGGGTCTACTACTAAACTACCGATTGAAGAAATTAATATTAGATTTGAAATAACGTATGATACTGGAAGCCTTTATGTTAATTATTATCAATCTTTAACATGGGATGGGGAAGAACTGAAAGAGTACGATTATTTTAGAAAACGTTGTTATATTGATTTAAATAAACCACCTAAGATAGTTATCTCATGTAGACATCATCAATAAATGAGAGTAATTTAAA
>Ga0209254_10004169_pt1 | contig 13226 bp, 9 predicted proteins | sample FrelakmetDIP11DI_FD_187148 | JGI IMG/M metagenome (GOLD analysis project Ga0209254, IMG submission 187148) | Freshwater lake sediment microbial communities from the University of Notre Dame, USA, for methane emissions studies - DIP11 DI (SPAdes)... | ecosystem: Environmental > Aquatic >...
GTCCCGACAGGTTACCCACATATAGTTTATCCTGTACCCCCATGGCAATGCGGCTTATTGCACGGGTGACCTTCCTGGTCAAAAATGTCTCTCCTCTGACAGGCGATTCATGGTTGAAGAGGATGCCATTGCTGGCATGCATTTTATATGCCTCGCGGTAATTAACGGTGATCCAGTAGGCATACATCTTCGCTACACCGTACGGTGAGCGCGGATAGAATGGTGTCGTCTCCCTCTGGGGCACTTCCTGCACAAGCCCGAAGAGCTCCGAAGTTGAAGCCTGGTAAACCCTTGTCTTTTGCACAAGTCCAAGCAGGCGAACAGCCTCCAACAGTCGCAGTGTGCCAATACCGTCAGCGTTGGCAGTGTATTCGGGGGTGTCGAAACTTACTTTGACATGACTCATTGCCGCAAGATTGTATATCTCATCCGGCTGCACCTCCTGCACTATGCGTGTGATGTTCATCGAGTCGGTCATGTCGCCGTAGTGCAATATGAAGTTGCGGTGCTCCAGGTGAGGATCCTGGTATATATGATCAATCCTTTCGGTGTTGAACATTGACGCCCGGCGCTTGATACCATGAACGATGTAACCCTTCTTCAGCAGGTACTCGCTCAGATACGCTCCGTCCTGTCCCGTCACGCCGGTTATTAATGCAACTTTTGACATATCGGTATTTAAGGTAAAATTACAACAATTTCCATATTATGAGAGTCCTTGAGAACCCTGCCTGTCCAGAACGTTGCCAATCTCGCTCAATGCATACAACGGGAGGTTAATCAGCCACTCCTCGCGGCGATAATCGGACATTGACGTCCGGACAGAGACGAAAGGACTGAATTTATCGCGGAATGCTCTCAGGCTTTTCGAATGAAGGTTCTCTTCCGCCTTTACCTCCACCGGGACAATAATATTTTTATACTGAAGGAGGAAATCGACCTCGGCCGAAGACCGTTCAGCGGACCAGTAATAGACTGATAACGCCTCATTACCTGCCAGTTGCTGATGCACATACTGTTCCGTCAAAGCTCCCTTGAACTCACTGAAAACGGCATGTCCTTCAAGAAGTGTTCTGGCATCGAGATCGCCCATAGCTGCCAGAAGGCCGGTATCGACAAGGAAAAGTTTAAAGGCATTGCTTTCTTCATAAGCTTTAAGAGGCATCGCCGGTTTTGATACCCTGCATACTTTGTGCACCTGCCTGCAATCGATCAGCCACGACAGTGCCAGTTCATAATCCTTAGCCCTGGAGCCCTCCCTGACAGCGCCATATATGAACTTGCGATTTTCCCTGGCCAGTTGTGAAGGCACAGAGTTCCACAGCATGCGGATACGGGGGATTATATCTTCAGGGGCATGTTTTGAAAAATCAAGTTCGTACGTATCCAGTATCTGCTTCTGTATCTCCCTCACCTTTTTAAAATCCTGGTCTCTGGCAAACTGTGCCACAGCTTCCGGCATACCGCCAACAAAATAGTACTGACGCAGGCGTTCAATATATTTAGTCTTGAAAACCGAAATCAGTTTCCAGTCTCCTGAATGCAGTATTTCGACAAGGGCACTCTCTCCTGCAGCCTCCAGAAACTCTGTGAAAGTCATGGGAGTGAGATCCATGAGGGCTACCTTTCCGACGGGAAATGAAATCCCTTCGTGGATGGCTAATCCCAGGAGAGAACCGGCTGCGATCACATTATAGCCGGGACCATCCTCATTGAAATACTTCAGAGATGAGATTGCTTCCGGAACTGCCTGTATCTCATCAAAGACAAGCAGAGTGTCGTCGGGTGTAATTGTTATACCGGATTCTGCCTGCAATGCAACGATGATACGGGCAATGTCAAAGTCGTCTGCAAACAGGCCCGCAAGCCTCTTGCTCTTCTCGAAATTAATATAAACTGTTTTGGCATAATGCTTCTCTCCGAACTCCTTCATGAGCCAGGTTTTGCCTGTCTGCCTTGCACCCCTGATTATCAGCGACTTGCGGTCCGGAGCGTTTTTCCATGCAATAAGATCAGCTAATTTCGACCTATACATCCTTGCATTTTTATTCAAATATACAATAATTCAAACGTATTTTTGTTAATATACACACTTATTCGAACGAATTATTGTTGTTTGATACACTTTTTCAAACGACTCGTTTTGAATAAATGCACTGTTTCACAAATGTTCAATGCTTTTTCCGCTCATAAATGACGCTCATCTCTGCCAGTTCCTGGCCTATCCTGTTGATGCCGTAAAGAATTCTTCGACTTTGTGTTTCTGATGGTTTCTTATGGCCCCTGACATATTGCGAAAGAAGGGTGGGATTCATACCTATCTTTTCAGCAAGTGCTTTTGAGTTTATGACTTTATAATACTGAAAGAACTGCTTAAAATCAATTTCGAAGGCTAACCGGGCAGGATTAAATCCTTTGTTTTCAAAATAGAGAGAGAAAGCTTCATGTGTGTTAGCAATCAACTCATTCATAGACTCACCGGTAGTATAGACAGGATAATCCTCTGCATAGGCCGAAAATCCGGTACCGGTCTTTTCAATAATTACTGAAATATTCCTTTTTGTTGCCATTTCATTTTATTTCAACCCTGCATCTTTTTTTATTTTCTTCTCCATCCCTTTACCCATTTCCTTTGCTCCGTGATCTGGAAAGATAAGGATGCCTGGCTTAATGGGGTGTTTCATCTTGATATGAGATCCTTTTTTTGATACCACAAGCCATCCATCCTTTAAAAGAAGCCGCAATAACTCAGAGCACTTCATATATCTTGACTGTATAAAGGTAAATAATTATTTACTTCACACCTAAGTCTGCTGACGTTTTATTCTGATTTTAATGGCATTATCTACCGGTTTCTCTGAAACCAGGACGAGATAACCTCCGCCACCGGCACCGGCTAATTTCCATCCCAACGCCTTGTCTTTATAGATATCAATGGTTTCGCGAACAGTAGTGCTCTTCATCAGCGGGAACATCGCCACCTGGGCATCAAAGGAAGCTTTGAATGCTTTGCCAAACCTTTGTGTATCCTTAACCTGAATAGCATCCCAAACATCATCAGCTGCCTTGGCCAGTGCTTCAGCGGCCGTGGATGAAATATCTGTCTTATCAAGGACATTGAAATTTCCTTCCCTGGGTGGCAACGTAATGAACCACAAATGATTTTCAAGCCAGGCCAGTATCTCCGGATCATTAACCGGGGTAATCTTCTCCGGCCAGTACTCGCCCTTTGCATAGTCAAGCCGGTTAAGCCCGGGGAAGACAATGCCGATGGCATCCTGCGATCCGCTGACGTAGCTGGTCCCGGGCGGATTCTCGACGCAGAACAACGTGTGTGCAAGCACATGTGGATCACCGTCAGGAATGTCAGTGTGCCATAATTGTACAGCCTTCCTGCGTGTACTTCCTGACATGCCACTGCGGTCATTGAATTCGATATCAGGCTCAATGGAGATTGTCAACACAGCACCAGGATAATATTTTGACACGAAAGGCTGGTCGAGCCAGCCTCCTGCCAGGTCAAGACGGTAGGGGATGCGGCACTCGCTCCGCAGAGCGGTGGTAGATCTTGGGGGTAGTCCTGACTGCGGAATGCGCCGGCTCACAACAAGTTCAATACCCAACTCTTCGCACAGCTTTTTCTTATCGGGGGTATAACCATCCTCATTGACGAAAAATATGTCAGGCTTCATCTCCCGCAGCTCATATTCAAAATCGAGCAGTCCCGAGCCCCTGTTTATCCATGCATCCTTTACGCACTTCAATGACTTGATCATATATAGCCTCTCGCGCTCTCCGTTTACTGTGCGACGACCCTTGAGCTCGCTGATGGTGCGGTCTGATCCAATACCTACATACAGGTCGCCATGCCCTGCCGCCTCCTCAAAAAATGCCACATGCCCCGAGTGCAGCATGTCAAAACACCCGCTGACAAAGACTTTTTTATTCATTTTGTGGAAATTGGATTAATCATGCCTTTTTAGTTTAAAGCGGAGAGCGTAAAGCATAGAGCGTAGAGATTCTAACACCATTTATCAGGATTATTTATCATTGAGATGAGCATCTTTCTTACTTCTTCATAACCAGTCATAATTTCTTTATGTGTCTCTTCAATAATGTATTTACAGTCAAGTGAATAATCAAGCCAGACCTCGGTTTCAAGCTCTTCGCCCAGTGAATCAAGTAACTTATTTACAAATGATTTCGTATATCTCCTTCTTGCCCATGATTCAGCTATACATGAGGTTACAGATCGAGATGAACGACGGATCTGGTCTGTTAAAGAATATTTCTCCTCTTTTGGAAAGCTCTTTGATATTTCAAATATCTCCATAGCCGACTTATAAGCCTTCTGATATACAATCAAATCCTTAAAACTCTCAATCTTTGCCATACTAATTTATTTATAAGTCTCTCCGCTTTACGCTCTACGGCCTACGCTTTTTTTATATCTTGAATTCCCTCTTAAGCACCTCCGCTATCCTGGCACGTCCTTCCTGATCTATATTGGACCCGCTTGGCAGGCAGAGGCCGTTGGTGAAGAGCGCCTCCGAGGTCCCGTTGACATAGGCAGGACATCCGGCAAACACAGGCTGAAGGTGCATAGGCTTCCACAATGGCCGTGACTCTATTCTCTCCTCATCAAATGCCAGCATCAGCTTCTCGCGGTCAGTGCCGGCTTTCAAGGGATCTATCACAATACATGTGAGCCAGTAGTTCGAATGAAAATCCCCTGAAGGTTCTGACTGGAAAGTGACTCCCGGGACATCCTTCAGCAGCTCGCGGTACCAGGCATTTATCTCCCTGTGTTGTCTGACGCGCAGGTCAAGCACCTCCAGCTGACCGCGGCCTACACCTGCCACCACGTTGCTCATGCGGTAGTTGTATCCTATCTCACTGTGCTGGTAGTGCGGCGCCGGATCACGTGCCTGGGTGGCCAGAAAACGTGCACGATGAATAAGCTCTTCGTCATCGCTGATCAAAGCCCCTCCACCGCTGGTGGTGATGATCTTGTTACCGTTGAACGAGAGAATGCCAAATTTACTGTTGCATCCGACCCTCTTTCCCATATACTCTGACCCTAATGCCTCGGCAGCATCTTCAACAACAGGTATCCCGTACTTATCGGCAACAGCCATTATCTCCCTCATCTTCGCAGGCATCCCGTACAAATGCGCCACAATTATCGCTTTAATCTGCCCCTCTTCTCCTTTAACCTTTAACCTTTCTCCTTTAACCTTTAGAATAGCTTCTTCCAGCAGCTCTGGGTCCATATTCCATGTGTCTTTCTCGCTGTCGACTAAAACCGGCGTCGCCCCCAGGTATGCAATAGGGTTGACCGTTGCCGAAAACGTGAAGGATGTCCCTATGACATAATCACCCGGCTTTACACCAAGCAATATCAGCGACAGGTGTATGGCGGCGGTGCCTGACGACAGAGCAGCGACATGCCTGGCACCCACGGCAGAGCACAGCTCCTTTTCAAAAGCATCAACATTGGGTCCCAGCGGAGCTATCCAGTTCGAGTCAAACGCCTCCTGAACATACTTCATTTCACCTCCGCCCATGTGCGGACTGCACAGATAAATTTTTTTCTTCATAATTTTTTTTTTGATAGCTGTAATCGCAAATAATCATAATAATTTTCGATTACAATCGCAAATTGTTATGTTTTTTATTCCGGGCTACCCTCAGGCAAAACCTGACAATTAAAAGTTATAGTTTAGAATATCAGGATATTCTAAAGTACAACTTTACGATATCAGCCGGGCCTGGAATGGTAAAGCAATTAATTTCAGATCTTTATCACCTCATCAAACCACCTGACCACCGACTCGCGGTGGGTCACGAAGACGATTGTGATCTTCTCTTTCAGCCGCGCCAGCACCTCCATGATGATTGCCTCGTTCTCCGGATCAAGTGATGACGTGGCCTCATCGAGCAGCAGCAGCGACGGTCTTCGCAGCAGCACCCTCGCCAGTGCCAGTCGTTGACACTCTCCACCTGAAAAGGTGAATGGATAGTTGACAATAAAAGCATCCAGCCCTTTCCTGAAGCGATTCACAAGATGGACTGCATTCACCTGTTCCAGTACATCCCATATCTCCTCATCGGTTATCCCGCTGCCGCTGTCCCACACCAGGTTCTCACGGAGGGTTCCGTCAATGAAAAACGAGTCCTGAGGCAGATAACCTAATCCTGCTTTCCATCCAGGCAGCAGGTCATCATTAAGACGATTGCCGTCAATAAAAATCTCGCCCGCATCAGGCTTTTGCAGCCCGGCAATAATGTCTATCAGTGTGGTCTTGCCTCGGCCCGACTCACCAACAATGCCTGTTATTGAGTTTGCCTTTATGATTGCATTAAACCCGGTGAACAGTTTTTCGCCGTCGGGCCATGTGAAACACAGGTCCCCGAGCCTGATCTCATCCTTTAGCATCAAAGGAGGCTGACCGGTCACCTCATGCATCTGATTGTCAGGCATATCGTCGTCAAGCTGCATCACCAGATTTACCGAAGCCACGCTGGAGACGATCATGTTTATGTCCGTGTTAATCGAAATGAACTGAGGGAAGATACGGGAGAAGAGGAGAATCAGGATAACGAACGAAGCCATTGGTATCGTGCCAGACCTGTACCCGAACCACACCACAAACACAAGTACAACAAGTCCCGCGATGCGCTGGATTAGCTGCGGCAACGACCAGTTTTTCTGCATCCTGTACTCCATGTCAAGAAGCGATGTGCTGGCCTCATCAAACCTGTTGTAATAGAAGTCCTCCGAGCTGTGCACCTTGGCTATCTTCACCGTCTGCCAGAAATCGTCTATATACTTGAGCAGCCTGTTATAAGAGTCGACATAACCCTCGCCGAGGTGAAACGCCTTGAAAAGGAATTTCCTCAGGAAGATAAAAAGTAATAAACCGACAGCAACTATAATCAGCGTGAACTTTGCCGATACCAGCATTGCATAGACAACATATGATGCGGTAAAGATGATGGTAGTAAGCAGCTTGAGATAATAATAATAATAGTACGCCAGGTTGGGCACCTCCTTGGTGAGCACCTGCAGGTGATTCGTCTTGCTCCGGCCGTTGAGCGTCTGCCACTCGGCCATGATTATCTTGCGGAAGAGGCGACGGCGCAGAGTATAAATGAATGTCTGCTGGTAGCGCGCGTCAAGTATCGATTTCCAATACTGCAGTAGTGCGCTGAGTGTCAGGATCACCATAAAAATTATCAGGACAGACCCGATAGTGAGGTTTATTCCCGCCTTATCCGCAAGGTTCTGAATATCCAGTGCGATTCCCCCGGACTCCCCTCCGCCACCGATGCTGAGCAGCTGCAGCAGCGGTATCAGCAGCACTATTGAGAATCCCGAAGTGACACCCATGATCAGGGTCAACATAAATATCAAAACAAGCTTCCAGGGTTGATGCTCTCTTAGTAGCCTAAAAGTCTTTATTAAAAACAGGTACATTGGCGTTAGTCGAAAAAAGATGTTTCAGGGTACCAAAGTTCCAAGGTTCCAGAATTAAATAACCCTGGAACTTTGAGACTCTGAAACCTTAATCCTTAAATTTTGAATCTTGAATTTTAAAAAAATAAATCTTACCCTCTAAAGTAGGGCCACTTTTCTGGTAGTCATCTTCACCCCGTCAACCACCCTGACAAGGTAAACACCATGTAAACCGGAAGGTAAATCAATTGTATTAAGCTCTTCGTCGTTCAGATGTGTCTCCATGATCTTCTTACCCCGCAGATCATATATCTCGCAGATGGCTTTATCACTGACCTCTCCTTTGATGATTACTTTTTCATTCGATGTCCATATACGCACACCAGGGCTCTCTGCCTGTGGCGTCTCTATTGCTGTGGGTGTGTTTGTGGAAGCAATTATGAAGAACCGGCCGGTGCCGTACGTTTTGGCTGGGAGGGTCACAGTATATGTATTTGTATTAAGATCAGTAAAAATACCTGCAGCACGGTCTTCAAGCCAGAACTTGTAATTATCAAGTGGCACCGTAGTTGCCGAGAAGGTTACCTCCCCGCCTTTTTCCGAGTCAATGCCCACCGCAATGGATTTCTTGTCACTGTCAACCAATGGCAGGGCCTGACGTGCAAAGTTTATTCCGTTATCTTGTATAAGCATAGTGTAAATCTCTACATCAGAACCGGAACTGAAAAGGCCTATATCGTAACCCGGATCAAGCCCTGCATTCATTTGTTCATTATAGATCACAAGTGTTGAACTCTCATTATCCCCGTATTTTGCTTTCAGGAGCAATCCCGGCCATGCATTATCGGCTTTACCGGACTTCAGCAACGAAACGTCTGTATCATGTCCCTGCATGCTTCTTGTGAACCTGAATGTTGAATTATCATTCATGGCAAGAACATAAAATCCCTGACCTGTCTGGATATAGTCTTCGCTTAAAAAAGTTCCGCCAGGCCACCCGGTTGATTTTGCAACATAGCTATAGTCGGTCCCATCGTAAAGATATAAGGCAACGTAGTTCGGATCAAACTGACTGCTTAATGGATCAACATTATAGTTTTGATCAATGAAGGCTGATACATTCATGGCAGAGGTAAAAGGATTACCCAAAAGATTCCAACCGCCGCCGCCGTAATTAGTCAAGGACCTGACTGCCCCGGAATGACCGAGAGGATATGATACTGATTCGCCTGAAAAGTGACGGCTGTCATAATTTTCTTCAGCCCCGGTAATAATGTCACCATAAGGTGATGTCGCCTCTATTAAAATATCACCAGTCACCAACGTGCCGGTAAAGTTCAATAAATCACCACCGGTTAGCATAGTATATCCAATGCCGCTCGTGCATGAAGTTGTTTCTGCCCAGTCTCCGGCCTCTTCATCCCAGGACCATACTGTTCCTGTATTGGGAAATGTTACAGTGGCTACCGGTGAAGAGAAATAATGATATCTGGAATCATGCATCTTTCGGTTGTATATAACAGTACCGCCGTTGATTATTGTTATTGGAATAAATGATCCGTTTTCAGTTAGCGAGGTTGAATTAATAGTAATAGTGCCATTGTTGTCGAGTTCGCCTGTTGTCAATTTATACGTCCCTATATCCAGTAAGCCGGACTCCCCAATAATTAAACCGTCAGTGATCTCCTTGTCAGCACCCAGGATTACTCCCTGGGAATTATTTACTAGTACACCGCCCGACCCATTAAATACTGCCGGGAATTCCGCTCCTGTTGTTTGGGCAGTTGTACCATGATATTGCAGGCTTGCCGTGGAACTATATACTACAGGTGATGCAGCTGATACAGTGGCAGTACCACCTAAAAACAGAATCCCATTTACTGATACGCCGTCTGTTGTCTTCACGCCGCTTCCTAAAAGATAAAGGTTGTGATAAGTTGTTGCATAAACAGTCTGGTCACCATAGTCAGCGTACATGACCCTGCTGCCGGGAATTAAATTTACAGCACTGAAGTTTGTTGGGAAATTGTTGCTGCCACCTATTAAAAGTGTTGTTCCATTCTCAACAGTTAAAATACCCGTACCTGATCCGTCACATGTATAACCGTTTAAATTAAGAATGCCTGAGGAAACTGTCAGTGCAGTGGTGACGGTAGTATTATTAGCAAGGACTAAGCTGCCGTTTTGCCATACTCCGGATAAGTTGTCAACTTCCAGACTGTTTACTGTTGCTGGTAAACCGCTGCCGGTTGTTTGATTTACAACACCATTGTAAATATAATTTCCGCCGGTGCTGAAAGTTCTGGTACCCGTTACCTGGATAGATCCGGTAGCTTCAACTGAGGCAATTCCGGCAGCGTTGGCTGTTATTAACGTGCCTCCTGAATCTAAAGTGAAAGTTCCGCTTGACCCGCCAAGGACTGATGTGCCAAAATCAACAATAGCTGTCGGGTTTACAGAGAAGTCTATTTTGCCTGAAATAGTTCCCGTTGACTTTGAGAAATACTGAATGGTATTCCCGTTAAAGGAAATAAGTGAAACTGAGGCTGTATTTGAATTGGTACTTGAACGCCTTAATAATGTTCCTCCACCGCTAATGCTGAAATTACCTCCTATATATAACTCATCAATCTGAGAAGTGGTACCGCTGCCATTTGAAGTATCAAATATCCCTCCGCTCAGTGAGAAATTTCCGGTAACGTTCAGTCTTTTATTAAATGCGGCGCTGCCGTTACCAATAACGGCGGTTCCTCCTGTTTGGACATAGTGTGCAACATTGCCGGTAAAAGAGGGCCTTACAAGCTGAACTGCATTAGTTCCGGTATTGACAATGGTGAGAGTGCCATTATAAGTATAATTGCTGTTAGCTAGTCCATTTAGCGCTGTTTGTCCGGGACAATTCCAAGTAACATTCCCAAATAGTTGCCCTAATCCTCCTAATGACACGGTTGAGTTTGTAATGCCTGAAATAAGCAAGGTGGAAGCAATATCCCATGTGGCAGCAGGAATAGTCGTTCCACCATTGAGCTTGTGTTCATAGACACTCCCACCATTGAAAATTGCCGTGCCGGTCATCGTTATTGAGCCTGAATTTACAAGAGTCCCGTTTACAGACAGGTCCGTTCCTGTACCGTCTGCAATTGTTAACGTACGTGTGGAATTAACTGTCACCTGCCCTCCGGAAGTTATTGTCAATTCATCAACGTTTACACTGGCTGCAACGGTAATTATATGACCGTTCACGATGTAGATTTTACCACTTGAACTGGTTGGTCCTGACGGAGGTGTTACCCAGCCTGATCCGTCATTATAATTCCATGTGGTTCCGGCTCCCCAGGTACCACTGCTGGCAGAATAGTAATCACCTGCCGCTGATACATTGACCGTTATAGTCCCGCTGATTCCCTGGGTGAGTAAACCTGAACTTGCAGAAAGAGTGTAATCACCAGCCTGGTCAACACTGACAGCGCTGAAGGTGGCAATACCACCAGCGGCTGTAACGGTCAGTATGCCGTTAACCGTACCTGGCCCCGTGGCCCTGGCTAGGGTTATATCGCCTGAGTACAAATAGTCAATGGTATTATCCGACCCGCGTGCCTCCACGGTAAATGGCTGAAAGTCCAGATTGACTGCTCCGATGTCGGGAAAACCGACAAATGCCAGTTGTGATGCCGGCGTAACTCCCGTACCTGTTAAGAGAACAGTTGTAGGTGATATCCTGCCTTCTATGGTAAAAGTCACATTACCCGACTTTAAACCGGAAGTCTGAGGAGTGAACCTGGAGTAAACAGTTGTTGCATTTAAAGTAGGATATGTATACGGAATTGTTGTGGTACTTCCCCAGACGGTGCCGTCATTCGAAACCTGAAAATCTGCCGAGGGTGCTGTTACAATAATACTGCCGGTAAGTTCCGGAAGACTTTCCCCTGATAACTGAAAACTATTCGGATCAGACACCTGCCCGGTGTAAACATAACCAAAATCAAGGTTGCTGAAGTCGACAAGGAAATCCGGGCCAGCCGGAGTATAGGTTACAGTGATTGAAATATAATCAACATATGCTATTCTAGCACCAGCGCCATTTTGAGTTACTGATAATGATACCCCAAACCCGGAGCTGTTTATATCCTCTGCCGACCAGGTTGTTCCCCAGAGATCAGATGAACTTCCATAGCTTGCTTCAGTCATCCCCTCAGGCCAGCATGTATTTAAGTCAGCCCGGTCAGATCCTGCAACCGTTCCTTCTTTGAGCAGATAAAGCGAAGCATCTTTTACACTCCATGTGTTCTGGTTATTTGAACTGCTGCGTCGCATAATTTTAACTTCGATACCTCTAATTGTGACACCGTCAGGAATCGTAAATCCACAGCCGGTCCCCTGAAGTAATTCAGATACATAGTTATATGAAACGTATCCGGGAAGTGCAGCAGTAGCATAATTTGCATCATCTGCGGTAATATATTCAGGATTAAGCCACGATTCCGTTCCCGGCCCGTCAACACTTGCTCCTGTACCTGCAATTGTCGGCCCGACGGATGTCTGTCCCCATCCTGTCTTTGCTATGCTTAGCAATATGATCAGAAATACGATCATTAAAGTCTTGCCGGACATTACTAACTTTTTCATGATGTATGGTATTAATGCGTTCATCTATAATCTTTATCCAATTTAGCAAATATAGGAAATAGTTACACAGAAGTAAATCCGCTGCTGACAGAATCCCTGGTTGTTATTAACATCACTGATGTTTATTAACAATAGAGTATTCTGTAATTCACCCGATTGCCTCTGTTATACGGTTATATTGTTCCAATGTTCCATAGTTCCATGGTCAAAATTCTTGAGCCCTGAAATATCTCATATTCGCTCTATCGCACAATCGCTCCATCGCTCCCTATTTTGTCTGCCGCATTCGCCAACTGGCGGAGAAAGCATAACTCATATCTCACGTCTCAGATCTCAAATCTCTGCCTCGAGAACCAATCCCATCTTCGCCATTTCCACCAGATGCTCTTCCACCTCAATCCTGCACCTCTCAGGCTCTACGTCATACTCATCAACCAGTACCATACATAACTCATCTTCTGCCATCGGCCGCTCCAGCAGATCCCAGATTCGCGTGGCCACCGGATTTAGCGAAAAATACTTCCCCTGGTCAAGGTCCATCATTACTAATTCATCATGGAGACGACCGGAGATGGTCTTGCTATTTCTGATATATTTTGTCTTGCAGTCTTGCGGTCCTGCGGTCTTGCGGTCTTTATTAATTGTGGTCATATTAACAACTTTCGACTTTATTTCATTATCATTTTCTCAAAATCTTCTGCCGACCGGAAATGCTTTATCAGTAAGGCCTCAAAAATGTTGCACCGGACAAGCAGCATCTCATAAGCCATACCTAAAGATTCTTTATCTGTGGCAGACTTCTGCATCTTACCAAGCTCAATCAGCAGTTGCCTGAAATTCATGTTCCCGGTATTCCCTGAAATATTTCGGTATTGTTGCAGTAATTCCTTCCGTATTTGCATGGCCTCCCTGACTGTCTCCAACGCGTCACTCACAGATATCTTCCGATCTGCAAAATCCTTCAGCAACTGACAGCGAAAAGATCCGCACACATCTGCTCTCTTCCTGTCATAGATAGTGCATTTTTGAAAGAAATATTGGCACGGCAGTTTGAAATAGTCCTTGCCGTCCTCGCTGAAACTGTTCTTCTCAATCTTTTCCGGCAGGCCACCTACTCCCCGCTCCCCGGGATTCAAATGGG
>Ga0209254_10004170_pt1 | contig 13225 bp, 8 predicted proteins | sample FrelakmetDIP11DI_FD_187148 | JGI IMG/M metagenome (GOLD analysis project Ga0209254, IMG submission 187148) | Freshwater lake sediment microbial communities from the University of Notre Dame, USA, for methane emissions studies - DIP11 DI (SPAdes)... | ecosystem: Environmental > Aquatic >...
CTCTCGAATTTCTCAGGGTCCACCACCATCATATCATCTTCCAGACCCAATAAATCCAGTTTGCCACGGATAACTGTTTCACGTCCAACCAGGATAGGAATACCAATGCCCTCATCAAGGATCTGTGCCGCTGCCCGGATAATCTTTGTCTCTTCACCTTCGGCAAAGGCAATGCGCTTCTTGGGTGAGGTGGCTTTGGCTTTGCTCATGATGAAATATCTCACCTGTTCACCCATCCCTTGTCGGTATGCAAGCTGCACTCGATATTCATCCAGATCAATCGATTTACGTGCTATTCCCGTTTCCATCGCTGCCCGTGCAACTGCAGGCGATTCCCACAGCATCACCCGCGGGTCCAGCGGTTTGGGGATGATGTATTCTGGTCCGAATTTGAGCGTTTCCAACCCATACGCCCTCAAAACACTGTCTGGCACATCTTCCCTGGTCAGGGCTGAGAGTGCCTTTGTAGCTGCAACCTTCATTTCCTCGTTGATCGCCCTGGCGCGCACGTCCAGTGCCCCACGGAAGATGAACGGGAACCCAAGCACATTGTTGATCTGGTTGGGATAATCAGAGCGACCGGTTGCCACAATGGCGTCAGGTCGGGTTTCTTTAGCTAATTCATATTTGATCTCTGGGTCGGGGTTTGCCATGGCAAATATGAGCGGTCGCTCTGCCATGGTTTTTACCATCTCAGGTTTGAGGATATCCGCCACCGCCAATCCGTAAAAAACATCCGCATCTCGCATCGCATCTGCCAGGCTGCGCTTATCGGTATCATTAGCCAGGCGTTCTTTATATGGGTTCATTCCCTCTGCGCGACCTTTATAGACCACCCCACGCGTATCCACTAGCAGGATGTTCTCGCGCCTGGCTCCCAGCCGGATCATCAACTCGGCGCAGGAAATGGCTGACGCCCCCGCCCCAGAAATGGTGATGCGCACTTCATCCAGCTTCTTCCCAACCACCTCCAACCCATTGATTAGCGCCGCGCCGGAGATGATGGCTGTCCCATGCTGGTCATCGTGGAACACTGGAATATCCAACATGCGCTTGAGGGTCTCTTCTATATAAAAGCATTCCGGAGCTTTGATATCCTCCAGGTTGATCCCGCCAAATGTGGGAGAGATCGCAGCCACAGTCTGGATGATCACATCGGGGTCATGCGAATTGACTTCAATATCGAAAACGTCCACGTCCGCAAAGCGCTTGAATAATACCCCCTTGCCTTCCATGACCGGTTTTGATGCCAATGCCCCCCTATCTCCCAGACCTAAAATGGCAGTCCCATTCGTGACGACTGCCACCAGGTTACCTTTGGAGGTGTATTCATAGGCAGTCTCCGGATCTTTTTCGATCTCCAAAACTGGTACCGCTACCCCGGGTGTGTATGCCAGGCTGAGGTCTCGCTGGGTCTCCATCGGTTTAGTGGGCACCACCGATATCTTTCCTGGTTTCCCATCCAGATGGTGATATTCAAGAACTTCTTCACGGGTGACTTTGGTCATGATCATTTCTCCTAATGACTATTAAGCAAATATCGAAAGATTCCTACCAATTATTTGTCATCAATTTTACACCGGCTGGTTTGGAAAACGATGAATATTTGTTAATAAGTATATAACCGATCTATATATAGGCGAATATTTGGTTAATGCTGGCTTTTTAATTCCAGCCTTCTCAGCAAGGTAAGCAACACGAAAGACACAGCCAATAGCACCACCGATAATACCAGAGCAATCCCCAAGCCCTGTTCAAAGCCGACATAGATCGCCAGAGGCATGGTTTGAGTCTTGCCTTCCAGGTTTCCGGCGAACAACAAAGTTGCCCCAAATTCACCTAGCGACCTCGTCCAGCATAAGATGATTCCAGTCAATAAGGCCCGGCTGGCAAGGGGGAGCATAATGTGTTGGAACACGTGCCAGTTACTTGCACCTTCCACTTTGGCAGCCTCATCCAACTGAGGGTCGATGGCAGCAAACCCGACCCTGGCGGAGCGTACTAAAAATGGTGCCGAAACAAAGACCTGTGCCATCACCACTGCCACGGTTGTAAAGGGCAAGCTGATGCCAAGGATATTCAGCCATCCACCAAAGAGACCCTGCCTGCCAAATGCCATTAATAAAGCAATCCCAGCAACGGATGGCGGTAAGACGATTGGCAAATCAACCAGTACGTCTAAGAATGCCTTGCCACGATATGTCCAATGTGCCTGTATGTATGCCAGGGGTGTCCCAGTCAATATAGCCAAAACGACGCATATGGTACTGGTAAGTAGACTTAGTTTTAATGCTTTGAACGCACTCTCGGTGAACGCAAAGGGAAATATGCTGATGTTGGCGGAACGCCAGACGAGCGCTAGGATCGGCAAGCCAATCAGGGCAATTAAAACCAAACTTGGTATGATAAATACCCAGCCTGGTGAGTTATCAGTTTTGGTATGGTGGAATAATCGCGATGATGGATTCATGAGTTATTTTCCTGGTGTGAACCCCCACTTTTCCATGATCGCTTGTCCCTCCGGAGACATGACAAATGAGATAAATCCTGCTGCCAGGTCTGGATTCGGGGAATTCGTCAGGACAGCGATAGGGTAATGGGCAATTATATTGAACTTTTCCGCGATAGGTATTGTGACCAGGTCTGGAGCAGCAAACGCATCGCTTACATAGACAATCCCTGCATCAGCCTCCCCTAATTCCACCTTGGTAACAACCTGCCTGACATCGGTTTCGTTGGAAACGACATTTGCCAACACGGCTGAGCTAAAACCATCTCCATATGCTGGATCCTTGCTTATGTTCAATAGGACCTGTCGTGCGTAATTCCCGGCCGGGACGGATGGATCTGCCAGGACCAGTTTCAAGTTTGGCCTTGCCAACTCATCTAATGTCTTCACCCCAGCTGGGTTGCCCGAAGGTAAAATCACAACCAAGCGGTTGGTCGTAAAATCCTGGTATGGATTCGAGGCGATCAAATTATCCTTGAATAATATATCCATATTTTTTGTATCTGCGCTGGCAAATATATCTGTAACTGCCCCCTGCTCGAGTTGGCTACGCAGAACCTGTGAGCCTGCAAAGTTGAAATTAATCTTCACGCCTGGATGGACGGCTCTAAATGCTTTTCCGATTTCTTGAAATGCATCTGTCAATGAAACTGCAGCAAAGACGGTGAGTGTGCGGGTTTTTGTTGCAACAGTTGGGAACCCGGATTGAGCTCCCGGATTTGCACCGCTTTCTATATCCGTGCTTGCAGATATTCCGGTACCAGATTCACCACAAGCGCTCATCCCAAAGCATAATATAAGGAGAAGGGAGATAAGCAATTTGCTCAAGATCCTCACCCTACGACGGCCTGGGTGTAAATGTTTTCCGGCACTCGTCCAGCCAGCTGATGATGGACCTAAGCAGCTTGATCCGCAAGTCCAAAGCTAATTGGTTGAATGCCTGGTCCTCAGGGATATTGGAGCGTATTTCATCTAACCGGATCAGTCCCATCTGTACCTCTTGAGATTGAATATTGATTGTCTCCAGGATTTTTTGAGGATAATATTGGTGAATGAAATATAGCCGCGTGATAAATTCCACTCGGATCGCATGCACGCTGCAACTGGTTGGTGTACCGAGCCAGGTATTAAAGTGCTGGTACCCAGTTTCCGAGAGATGCAATAACTGCCGGGGTGGAAGTTTTTCCTGTTCTAAGGTCGTTGAGCTGACATACCCCTGTACTTCCAGCCTATTGAGAATGTTGTAGGTCTGGCTTTGGCTGACATGCCAGATAAATCCGAATTCATCCAACAGCCGCCTATGCAGCTCATAGCCATGGCCAGGGTGTTGGTAAAGAAAACCCAAAAGCACATATTCAGGTGAAAGGCGGTGGTTCTGCTTTGTATCCATACTCACTCAGTGAGTATATATGTAAAGGAGATTAAGCGCAAGTAAAAATTGATTGGTTTTATACCCACTTCACGCGGGATATTAGGCTTTGATGAAACTTTAGCTCAATATCAACAAAATAATCTGAATTCATGTATAATATAAGCATCGTTATCTGAATTATCTACTTTTCATCTACGGGTGAAAAGTAATTAACAAGTGTCAGGCTCCAAAAGTAAATAGACGACAAAGGAATAACCTTAAGGATCGTCTACCTTTAACCTGGCAATATGCGGATCGCTGCATAGTATTTTTCCCTTTATCCTCCATGCAGCCATGACTTTGATTTGAAACTGACTCGAGAAATTTGATACGTTCTGTGTCTGGATAACCTGGACTGTAGAAAAGCAGGATATATATTTCTGGCAGAATAGGTTGGTGCTTAAATCGGATAGCTGATGAATCTAACTTGTGATGGTTGATCTCGCATTGATAAACCAATTCATAAAACCAGATTTATTTTCATGGACCAACATCTATCCCGATTCGCCCTGATTGGTCTGGTTGGGATTTAATCCCAAACAATGGATTATATTTGCTAGCAATCCTAAATTGACACTGAACTGAACCGAATACTCTCAGCGATATATCAGAGCCGTGACCCGAGGAGGAGGGGCGCGGCTAATATTTATTTTGGAGCGTTTTATGAACGATAGTGTCGCTGGTGGAAAAGTAACCGCACTGAAGGTACAAAAACATCATCCCAATCGGGTCAACGTCTACCTTGACAATGAATTTTCCTTCGGATTGTCGCGCATTACTGCTGCCTGGCTTCAAGTTGGGCAGGAATTAAGCTCATCCAAGATTGCCAAATTACAAGCCGAAGACGCACGTGAGGTGGCATACGTCCAGGCGTTACACTTTTTGGATTATCGACCCCGCTCGCGTGCTGAAGTACGGCGTAACATGGAAAAGCATGCCGTCCCAACCGAAGTCATTAATGATGTATTCAAACGGTTAGAGCGGAGCGGGCTGGTTAATGACGAGCGCTTTGCCCAAGATTGGGTGGAGAACCGCAGTGAATTCCGCCCACGCAGTCGCAGGGCATTAGCCTATGAGCTTCACCAGCGTGGTCTAAATGATTCAGCCATCGAGAAGGCTTTGGAAGGTTTGAATGAAGAAACAATGGCTTACCAGGCGGCTCTGAAACAAGCACGTCGTTATGAAGACCTTCCTATACGGGATTTCAATAACAAACTTGGCAGCTTCCTGGCACGCCGGGGATTCTCCTACGAAGTCATCAAGCAAGCTGTGACAAGGGTGTGGGAAGAGAAACATGTTCAATTCGATGGATGAAACACCCATGCTGAATTTACCTTATGGATATTAACTGACAAGAGGTCAATACATGAATCCAGGTATTGTTGTAATCATCGCCATAATTTCCCTGATTGCTGGGGTCGCTTTTGGGTATGCGTTTTATACCTACCGCGCAAAGCAGGAAAAAGCCAGGTTGCAGATTAAAGCTGAAAATATCCTTGTTGAAGCCGAGGAAAAAGCTAAAGAAGTCGAATTACAAGCAAAAGATAAAGCCATTCAATTCCGGCAGCAAGCAGACTCAGAAGTATCCCGCCGCCGCGCCGAAGTCACCCGTGAAGAAGACCGCCAGACGAAACGTAGAGAAGAGCTGGATAACCGTACCGATCGGTTGGAAAAACGTGAGGTAGCTTTAAACAAACGGCAGAGTGCTGTTGATAAACGCGCCAACGATGTCGAGCAGATGTATGAGGTTGAAGTGGCAGAGCTTCAACGCATCTCAGAAATGTCACAGGAGGATGCCCGAGCGGTATTATTAGCTGAAGTGGAGAAAAGTGCCCGGGATGACATGGCACGCATCATCCGCCAGGTGGAGGCAGAAGCCCAGGAAGATGGTGACCGGCGAGCGCGTGAGATCATCACAACCGCCATACAACGGGTAGCTTCCGACCACGTCAGTGAGACCACCACTTCCACCGTATCCATACCGTCTGACGAAATGAAGGGGCGCATTATTGGACGCAATGGGCGTAACATCCACGCGTTTGAGCAGGCTGCTGGTGTGGATGTAATTGTTGACGACACGCCTGAAGCAGTCACCATTTCATGTTTTGATCCTGTGCGCCGTGAGATTGCCCGCCGTTCCCTGGCAAAGCTGGTGCTAGACGGACGCATCCACCCTGCACACGTGGAAAAGGTTCTCAAAAACGAACAAAAAGAAGTGGAACGCATTATCGCTGAAGCTGGCGAGCAGGCTGCCTTTGATGCGGGGGTTCCAGGCCTCCACCCTGAGATTTCCAAGATGCTTGGCAGGCTTAAATACCGCACATCTTACGGTCAAAACCAGCTTGACCATGCGGTTGAGGTTGCCCGTCTTTCAGCAGTGATCGCCGCAGAGCTAGGTGCAAATGTTGAAATTTCCAAGGCTGCCGGTCTGCTCCATGACCTTGGCAAAGCCATGGACCATAACATGGAAGGTACGCATGCTTTATTAGGAGCGGATTTTGCGAAACGGTATGGCATCAACCCCATTGTGGTCAATGCGATCGCTTCGCATCACCATGAGGTGGACCAGGAATCGGTTGAAGCTGCCATTGCCGAGTCTGCAGATGCCATCTCTGGTGCCAGACCGGGTGCCCGTCGAGAAAGCTTGGAACAATACATCCAGCGTGTGCGTGCCTTGGAAGATATGGCGAACTCATTCAAAGGCGTCAGTCAGAGCTTCGCTCTACAAGCCGGGCGTGAAGTGCGCATTTTCGTCAAGCCCGAGGATATCGATGACCTGGCATCCATCCGCCTAGCCCGTGACATTGCCAAGAATATCGAAGAGACAATGCATTACCCGGGTCAGATCAAAGTGACCGTCATCCGAGAAACCCGCGCGGTCGACTACGCAAAATAATTTTAGAGACCATTACTAAGGACACCGAGGGCACAAAGGATAAGTTCTTATCTTTGTGTCCTTTTTTTATTATTGAATAACTGTTTACGATAAGAAAGGGTTCTCACGGCGCTCATACCCAACCGTGGTTTCGCCCCCATGCCCCGAAAACAAACGCGTCTCATTAGGTAGGATCAGGATTTGTGAATAAATACTTTGGATGAGCGTATCATAATTGCCACCCGGCAGGTCAGTCCGACCGATACCACCCCAGAAAATCACATCTCCGCAAAATATCACTTTTTCTGTAGCACAATAAAAGACTACATGACCAGGTGTATGCCCTGGACAGTGCCGCACTTCAAAGATATTGCCACCCAGGGTTAATTTTAATCCGTGGGATAAATGTACCGTAGGTTCAGGACCAACAGTGATGCGCATGCCAAAATATGCTGCACCGCCTTGAATTGAGTATAAAGGAAGGTCCGCAGGGTGCAAGGCAATCTTGGGTATGGGATGTATACCCTTCACTATACCGGCAATTCCACCGATATGGTCGAAGTGTGCGTGGGTGAGCCAAATCTGCTCGATATTCCACTTGTGTCGAGTCGATTCTTCCAGGATGAGCTCTCCATCCCAGGCCGGGTCAACCACGACCGCTGAATGGCATAGTGGGTCAGCCACCAGGTATGTATTTGTGCCTACCGGTCCAAGAACAAGAGGAATTATCTCAAGCATCGTGTGATTCAAAAACCTTTATTACTTATACGCTATTAGAAGCACTTTTTACATCTTCGTTTGTGGTGATCTTATTCCTCCACCGATTAATCATATCATTGAAAACAAGCTCGAAGCTTAACATCTACTACACCCCCACCAACATTGACTCACCCTCCTTCCCTTTTATATATAAATAACTATTTCATGTTAAACTATATAATCACCCAGGAGGTCCACATGCCCGTCTATCCCCCCGAGCCTTTTCGTATCAAGATGGTGGAACCCATTCGATTAATCGGTCCACAAGAGCGCGAACAAGCATTACACGCTGCTGGTTACAATGTCTTCAGCCTTAAAGCAGAAGATATCTATATCGACCTGCTTACTGATTCTGGCACAGGTGCCATGAGCCAGGACCAATGGGCAGCTATGATGCGTGGAGATGAATCGTATGCCGGGGCGCGTTCTTACTTCCGGCTTTCAGAAGCCATCAAGCAAATATTTGGCTTTCGCTATTTTGTTCCCACTCACCAGGGCAGAGCAGCTGAGAATATCCTATGCGCCTTGTTGGTGGGGAACGGCAAGCTCGTCCCATCTAACATGCACTTTGACACCACAGAAGCCAACATCAGAGGGCGGAGCGGGCTACCAATCAACCTGATCATTGATGAAGCCAGTCATCCAACCGTTATCTTGCCCTTCAAGGGGAACATGGATATCTCCAAGCTGCGTGAATTCATCTTCAAGACGGGTAGAGAGAACATTCCCCTGGGTATGATCACGGTCACCAACAATGCTGGTGGTGGTCAGCCAGTTTCGATGGAAAATCTTCGACAGGTATCTGCAATTTACCGTGAGTTCAATATTCCTTTTTTTATAGATGCCTGCCGTTTCGCAGAGAATGCTTATTTTATCAAGCTCCGCGAACCAGGGTATGCCAATAAATCTACCCTGGATATCGCCCGCGAGATGTTTTCACTGGCAGACGGCTGCACCATGAGTGCCAAGAAAGATGCCATCGTGAATATCGGCGGTTTCCTATGCATGAATGATGAATCCCTTTTCCAGCAAGCCTGTAATGAGCTTATCATGCGGGAAGGTTTCCCCACCTATGGCGGCCTGGCTGGTCGTGACCTGGATGCCATCGCCACGGGTCTGTGGGAGGGTTTGGATGAGAGCTATCTCGCCTATCGCCTGGGTCAGACGGCTTACCTGGCTAACCGGCTAAAAGAAGTCGGGGTACCCATTGTTGAGCCTCCAGGTGGCCATGCAGTTTACTTGGATGCCGGGCACTTCCTACCACACATTCCCCCATCACAATTTCCCGGTCAAGCATTGGCGATTGAGTTGTACAGGTCTGGGGGTATCCGCACCAGTGAGATCGGCTCGGTTATGTTTGCCCACTCCGATCCGCTCACCGGTAGGATGGTACATCCCAGCCTTGAGCTCGTGCGCCTGGCAATCCCCCGCCGGGTTTATACCCAGGCACACCTGGATTATGTCATAGAAGTTGTTGCTGAAATTGCCCAGCATAAAGAAAATTTGCGTGGGTATAAATTCAGCTATGCACCTGAATTCTTGCGTCATTTCACTGCTAAATTTGAACTTGTTTAAAACTCGAACTATTTTTATAACTTCAATCAACTCTCAAAAGCGAGAACTGGATTCCTCAATTCTCGCTTGACGTTTCACTTGTTTGCCTATAATATACTCCTGTCAATGACTCCAGTCGTATGATTCTATCCTTCACACCTGGTTATCGAATTGCCTGATCGCTCTTATCGATTAACCATTTGATGAATTACGAATGACTTATCACGAATGACTAACAACTAATCACTCATTACTTCTTTCCCTGGAGCTCCTATGGAAGTCGGTCTCGTCCGTTCAGTCGATATTAATAAAACCATGCAGCAGGCATACATGGACTATGCCATGAGTGTGATTGTTGCTCGTGCTTTGCCAGATGCACGTGATGGTCTCAAGCCAGTTCATCGCCGCATCCTGTATGCCATGTTTGATATGGGTCTGCGCCCAGATACTGCCTACAAGAAATCAGCACGTATCGTGGGTGAAGTCCTTGGCAAGTACCACCCGCATGGTGATATGGCAGTATATGAATCCATGGCACGCATGGCTCAAGATTTTTCAATGCGCTGCTTGATGGTGGAAGGACAGGGTAACTTCGGAAGTGTGGACGGCGATCCTCCAGCCGCGATGCGTTACACCGAAGCGCGCCTGACCGCCCCTGCTATGGAATTGTTGGCGGACATTCGCAAAGATACAGTTGATTTTTCAGACAACTTTGATGGCAGCCTGCAGGAACCGGATGTACTCCCTGCCGCATTGCCCAACATGCTTGTTAACGGTGCAACCGGTATCGCTGTGGGAATGTCCACCAATATTCCACCTCACAATCTCGGTGAAGTTGTGGATGCCCTCATTTACATGCTTGAGAATTGGGAGCGCTTGGATGATGTCAACATCGAAAACTTGATGCGCTTCATCCAGGGGCCAGATTTCCCAACCGGAGGATTGATCGTCCAGGACACGCACGAAGATGATCTGACAGCTGCATATGGCACAGGCCGTGGGAGGGTAACCGTCCAGTCACGTTGCCATATCGAGGAGATCACCCGCGGGCGAAACCGAATCATTGTCACTGAGCTGCCCTACATGACGAATAAGTCGTCACTCATCGAACGCATCGCTGAGCTGGCACGCGGAGGGCGCCTGGATGGTATTACTGATTTGCGCGATGAATCAGACCGGCATGGTTTACGGATCGTGATTGAGCTCTCTCGTACAGCTGAACCGGAAAAGGTGCTTCAAGACTTATACAAGAACACCCCAATGCGTTCCACCTTCGGCATCATCATGCTGGCACTTGTAGATGGAGAGCCACGTATGCTCTCCCTCAAACAAGCCCTGCGTGTGTACTTAGACCACCGCTTGATTGTCATACAGCGCCGTGGAGAATACGAGCTGGAAAAAGCCCGGCAGCGAGCACACATCCTGGAAGGTCTGCGCGTGGCATTCAAACACCTGGATGAGATCATCGAGCTGATTAAAAAATCCCCAGACGCAGATATTGCCCGTGAACGCTTGATGAAGCGCTACCGCCTGTCTGAGATTCAAGCACAGGCGATTTTGGATATGCAGCTACGCCGTTTAGCAGCGCTCGAACGTAAGAAAATAGAGGACGAATATAAGGAAATCATGGCACAGATCAAATCCCTGGAGGCATTATTGAGTTCTCCTTTGAAACTGCGCCAGACCGTGGCAACCGAGCTTCGCCAGGTTAAAGAAGCATATGGTGACCGTCGTCGAACCCAGATCACCCGCCTGGGTGTAGGTGCCAAATCAGTCCTGCCCGTGCTCACAGCTAATGATCTATTACCAGAGCAAACTGTTTGGGTCTCAGCCACAGAAGATGGCTTGGTCTCACGCACCCTGGATGAGAAACCACCCCGAATCAGTGGCACGATGGCTCCGCGTTTCCTATTGCAGGTCAATACCCGGGATACGCTGTTCTTGGTGTCTGATAAGGGTGAAGCAGCCGGTATCCCGGTTCAGACTCTCCCGGAAGCTGAAAATCCTCAGGATGGTGCCCCAGTTCATAAAGTATCCGCATTATCAGAAAAAGCTGGATTGACATGCCTTTTCACTTTGCCTCCCAAGGAAGAGCGCCTTGAAGGTTGGTACGTCTTCACCGCCACTCAACAAGGCTTGCTCAAGAAGACCGCCCTGGAGGATCTGCCAGGACCCACGGGACACAGCTTTACCCTGGTTAAGGTAAACGATGAAGATAAACTGGGCTGGATCCGCCTGACGGATGGAAAAGCTGAGATCCTGCTGGTCACCGCAGACGGAATGGCGATCCGATTTCATGAAGATGAGGTCCGCCCAATGGGATTGGTAGCGGCGGGGGTGGGTGGGATCAAGCTGGGAGCACGTGATGTAGTCATAGGCATGGAGCTTATCCCCCACCGGGGAGATATCCTTTTCCTGACTTCCGATGGTAAGGCAAAACGGTTGCTGGTTGATCAATTCCCACGCCAGGGACGGTATGGTCAGGGTGTGATCGCCTGGAAATTGTCGCGCACAGCACATCTGGTGGGTATTGCAGTTGGAAAAGCGACAACTCGTGTTACCATACGTTTGGAAAATCTTTCTCCTAAAGCCATCCGCATGGATGAGGCTCCGCTTCAAACCAGGTCTGCATCAGGAAAGACCATTATTGACCTGAAACCTGGTTACCACATGCTTGGACTGAGTGTATCCTGGGTTGTGCCACGCGCTGTGGAAGGCGAGAAGACCACGCGAGAAAAAGAACCTGAAGTTCCGGAAGAACCAGACGAATCCCAAGTTCCCGAAATGGAGCAACTGACTTTCGGTATGGTCGAGCCAGCCATTAAGGAAACTTCAAAGATTGAGAAATCAATAAAATCGAAACCACGCCTTGGAATCGGGCGAAAAGCCAAACTTGCCCCACCTAAAGCCAAACGGACCAAGGCTGCACAAGCTACTCTGATAACCAAAGCGATTACATCCAATAATGAACCCAATAATACCAAGGCTGGTCAACCAAAATCAACCAAGGTCGCGACCAGCAGGAGAGCAAAGACAACCGCGAATGCTGATCAAACACAGCTGGTTGACAAAAAAGTAGCAATACAAGCAAAAGCCCCTGCAAATAAAGTCGGTAGACCGAGATCGACCAAGGTCGGGGTGTCTGAGAAAAAGAAGACAACCGTAAAAGCTATACAAGCACCGCTGATTGAGAAAAAAGTCGCTGAACAGGAAAAGACACTTGCAAAAAAAGTTGGTAGACCGAGATCGACCAAGGTCGGGGTATTCGAGAAAAAGAAGACAACCGCGAAAGCTGTACAAGCCCTGCTGATTGACAAAAAAGTCGCAGAACAGGAGAATGCCCCTGCAAAAAAAGTGGGTAGACCAAATTCAACAAAGGCCTCACCGGCAAAGCAAACAAAGACCAACACCAAAACTGGCAGTTCAAAGACGAACACCAAAACTACACCAGTAATATTGAAAAAACCAGCACCAAAGGCAGGCAAGCAGAAGGTCAGCACAAGGTCAACGGCGGATCCTGAGAAGAAACCTGCCTCCAAAAGGGGTAGAACTAGTTCGGTTAAAACCCAACCAAAAAAAGCCGAGCAGACCAGGTCAACGAAGGGACAAACTGCAAAAACCGCAACTGCAAAACCAATCACTAGGAAAAAAAATCAGGGAAAATTCAACGTTAAATCTGCTATCGCCCCCGCAGTGATAATATTACCGCCCTCCTGGAAACCAAAACGCAGTAAACCCACACGTCCAAGGCGGATTGTAAAACCAGCCAAACCGAAATCTGATTAATCACCCATCGCCTGATGGACTCAAAGGTTTCTATTAATATTAACCTTTGGGTCTATTGAGGTTCGGGGTTTCCTTTATACGCGCTCTCTGGTAGTTGGATAATTGCTTCTAAATAAAGGCGATTTTCCTACCGGCTTTTATGGATCTCTCCCCCACAGTAGGCACGATACCAATCTGCTTCTGTCTGGAAATTCTGCTCTGCGAACACCGCTGCCTGATCTCCGATTTTGACTGCCTCATCCAAATTTACGTTAACCGCACTGCTCCAGGCGCGGGGCAATACCATCAACGGGTCATTCACCTCCTGTTCTTCCTCCCCAAGCGGGATCCA
>Ga0209254_10004171_pt1 | contig 13223 bp, 12 predicted proteins | sample FrelakmetDIP11DI_FD_187148 | JGI IMG/M metagenome (GOLD analysis project Ga0209254, IMG submission 187148) | Freshwater lake sediment microbial communities from the University of Notre Dame, USA, for methane emissions studies - DIP11 DI (SPAdes)... | ecosystem: Environmental > Aquatic >...
GTTCCGAGCGCGGTTCAAACGCGACCACCGCGTTGATGAAATCGCCGGAGTCGGGCGGACAATCGACCGGACTGGTGCGCCACAGCGATGATTGCCGCCAGCCGTCGTGCGCAAACGTTCGCAACCGTTCGATGCTCTGCCGGACCAGCTGTATCGATTCACCTCGGTTCGAACCGATGCCGATCAGAATCAACATTCGTCACCGAAACCTGCACGCTGCATATGCGTTCGTCTCATTCTGCAAAGCGCCTCAACAAGTAGTAATCACCCATCGCCTTTGGCACACTCCGAACCCTTTCCGGAATTGAATAGCGTCGCGGAGGAACGAGGGATGAAGGCAGCAGTATTGCGTGAAGTCAACAAGCCACTGGTGATCGAAGAGGTCAGCCACGGCAACCCGGGGCCGCGAGAAGTCCTGGTGCGAACCGTTGCGGCGGGCGTGTGTCATTCCGACCTGCATTTCCAGAACGGGTCGTACCCCTACCCGCTACCGTCGGTGCTCGGGCATGAGTCGGCCGGAGTCGTCGAAGCCGTCGGGTCGGACGTTACTTACGTCAAACCGGGCGATCATGTGATCACCTGCCTGTCGGCATTCTGCGGCCACTGCGAGTATTGCTTGACCGGCCATATGTCGCTGTGTGATCGCGAGGATCTCGACCGTGCCGCTGATCAGCCGCCGCGACTGAGCGTCGGCGGCAACCCGGTCTATCAATTCCTGAATTTGTCGTCATTTGCCGAACGCATGCTGGTACACGAGCACGCGATCGTGAAGATCCGTCCGGACATGCCACTGGACCGCGCGGCGTTGATCGGCTGCGGTGTCACCACCGGTGTTGGCGCGGTCATCCACACTGCCAAGGTCGAACCGGGTGCAACGGTTGCGGTGATCGGTTGCGGCGGTGTAGGGCTCTCCTGCATCAACGGCGCGGCGATCGCCGGCGCGGGCCGCATCATCGCCATTGACGCGGTATCGAGTAAGCTCGATCTCGCGCGCAAGTTCGGCGCGACCGATGTCATCAATGCGAAGGAGAAGGACGCGGTCGGGGAAGTCATGGCGATGACAAGCGGCGGCGTGCACTACTCGTTCGAAGCGATCGGACTGAAGGCAACGACGGAGCAGGCTTTCAGGATGCTCAGAAAGGGCGGCACAGCGACGATCATCGGCATGATTCCGGTCGGCACGATGATCGAACTGCACGGCGCGGAGTTCCTGATGGAGCGTAAGATCCAGGGATCGAACATGGGCTCGAACCGGTTCCGCGTAGACATGCCGCGCTTCATCGACTTCTACCTATCCGGCAAACTGCACCTCGACGACATGATTTCGGGACGTATCAAGTTGAAGGACGTCAACGACGCGATGAATGCGCTGAAGAAGGGCGAAGTCGCCCGCAGCGTCATCATGTTCGACTGAAGCGAGAGAGGCACGTGCCGGGCGTTGACTTGTTGCCTTCGCAACCAGTCAACGCGTGGCACCTTCCGGACGACCGATCACCCCCTCAATTCGACCGCCCGTTGCCGACGTCCGCCAAACGGAGCAACCGCGTCGATGAATGGAATCATGCGTGCGCCGGCTCGGGCGCTATCGTGACTACATCGGTCGCGGAGTTTTGCACATGAATGTTTCCGAGTCTCTGGTAGGCCTGCTGCTGACGCGCAACGGCACCAAATACCTGATCATCAAGGCGCACGACACCACCGTTGTGGCGGCCTATCGCGACAAGAACGGCGTTCTCCAACGTGTCCTGGTACCGCTCGCCGAGGCGCTGCAATGCGTCGATCTCAACGAACTCAACATCGCCGATGCACCCGAACCGGTCGAGCGGGTCGATTTTCAGTTCACTCTGGTTTAGCCAACGCTAGGTCGCGGGCACCACACCGATCATTGAATGACGATATAGCCGAACTCCCCGGCCCGATACACACGCAGCAGTAGCTGCGCGTTGCCACCCAGAACGCTCCCGCCGATTTCACCCAGACTCCGCACCGGATTGCGATTGACCGCAACGATGATGTCGCCCGGGCGCAGTCCACGCGCCCAAGCGGCGCTGTTAGCGTCGACGGCAGTAACCAGCACTCCCGCACCCATCGCAGGATCGTCTTCATTGCGAAAATTCTGCAACTCGACGCCGGTCAGGCGTGGGTCGATGCGCTCACCCGCCAACTGTTCGAAGTTTTCAGCCGCAAGCTCGAACCGGATCCGTTTGGATGTGCCCTCGCGAAGCACGGTGACGTTCACCGAGTCTCCCACCATCAGCAGTGCCGACTGACCGGTAAAGTCGACGACGCGTTTGATGTCGCGTTCGTTGACTTTGACGATGACGTCGCCTGGAACAATGCCCGCGAGTGCTGCCGCACTACCCTTGTCGACCTCGACGACGACCACGCCTTCCTGAATATTGACGTTGAAGGCTTGCGCAAGATCGGCGTTGAGCGCCTGCACACGAATGCCGAGCCGGCCGCGTGACACTTTACCGTGCGCGATCAGCTGCGCCATGATCGAGGCGACCATGTTGCTTGGAATCGCGAAGCCGATGCCGATATTGCCGCCGGCAGGTGCCAGAATCGCCGTATTGATGCCGATGAGTTCACCGCGAAGGTTCACCAACGCACCACCCGAATTGCCCGGATTGATCGATGCGTCGGTCTGAATGAAGTCCTCAAAGCCTTCGATGCCGAGACCGCTGCGGCCCAACGCGCTGACAATGCCGGACGTCACCGTCTGATCGAGTCCGAACGGATTGCCGATGGCAACTACGTAGTCGCCGACCCTCAGTCGACTCGAATCGGCGAAGACGATCTGGCGGAGTTGTTTCGCATCGACCTGCAACACCGCCAGATCCACCTGGGCATCCGTGCCGATCAGCTTGGCGGGCAACATACGGCCGTCCGACAGCACGACGGTGATCTCATCGGCACGATCGATCACGTGGTTGTTGGTGACGATGTAACCCAGCCGCGCATCGACGATCACGCCGGATCCGGCGGCCTGGGTGCGCCGGTAGCGCTGCTGTTGCTCCGGCAGATTGAAGAACCGGCGAAAAAACGGATCGTCCATCAACGGATTGCGCACCTGCACAGTCGTAAAGGTCGCGATGTTGACCACGGTCGGTGTGGTCTTTTCGAGCATCGGTGCGAGGCTCGGCAGCTCACCGCCATCTGCCGGGCGTTCTGGAAACGCCGCGACAGCGCCGACCGCAAACAGCATTCCCATCAGCAGTGCAACGTAGTGCCGCATCAAATCCAGTCCTTCAGTTGATCGTTGTGGCCGCAGCATCGGTCGAGTATGGCCATCATTGCCTCGGTTCGCCGTCCGGCACCGGACCCGCCGCGACGATCAGCACAAACGCCAATCCTGAGAGTAGCGCGAACGTCAAAAACGCGAGCAGATAGCCGCCGGCGACGTACAACACACCGAGCAGCACCGGGCCGCTCGCGATACCCAACGTCGTCACGGCCTGACTCAAGGAGAAGATTTTCGGATAGTCCAGGACGCCGAACGCCTGCGCGAGGATCAGCGGCTGCAACATCAGAAGGTTGCCGAGCGTGAAGCCAAAGATAGCGGCACCGATCCAGAGATCCATCGCGTCGTGGGCAAAGCCGATCGCGATGAATCCCAGGAGCTGCCCCAAGAGGTTCGCGAGCGTAAACCCCTTGATCGGAACGCGCCCGATCAGGTAGCCGCCGAGCAGCCGACCCAGCACCGAAAGCGTCGCCAGAACCGACACCGCAAACGACGCCTGCAACGGAGTCGCGATCGCGACCCCGCGGTTGTACATGTGCGCGATCGCGCCGACCTGGGTACCCAACGCCAGCACATAACCTGTGGTCAGCACGATGAAAAATCTGGACCGCACCGCCACCGCGAACGTCACACCCGAACGAACTGCCAATGGGGCGCCGGGCGCCGACGGGGGCGGAAACGAACGAACGCCGAACCAGACGATCGGCGCAATCACCAGCGCGAACACCGCGCCAAGCACGCCGGTTGCGCTCTCGAGCGGCCAGCGTGCAAGCAGCACCGCTGACAGTGGCGTCAGGATCACGCCGCCAAGCGACAATCCTGTCGATGAAAACGACAACGCCACAGGACGGCGCGCCGGATCGAACCAGCGCGTGATCAAGGTCGTCGCCGGCAGCACCGACACGCAGGTGTAACCGATGCCGAACAGCGCATAGACCACGTACATCTGCCACACCGCCTGCACCCAACCGATGCACGCGATCGCGCCACCGCCGATCAACGCGCCAACGAGCATGACGAGGCGCGCGTCACTGCGATGCAGAATCCGCCCGACGATCAGTCCTGCGGCACCCCCCACCAGAAAGAAGACGCCGACCGCATTGGAAACCGCGGCGATCGAAAATCCCCGCTGCGCCGCGAGCAGGTTCATGTACACCGACAGGTTGTAGAAGCCGAGCCCCGACGACACCGTCAGAATCGCAAACAGGTTGCACGCGAGCACCCAGCGATAACGATCCAATCGCATGTAATGCCACCGATCGACGGAAGGATGGAGCGGGTGGAGGGAATCGAACCCTCGTATGCAGCTTGGGAAGCTGCCGTTCTGCCATTGAACTACACCCGCGGCGGGCGCGGATTATGGCAAACCGGTCGACAAAGGTCTAAGCGGATCTCAAGCCGCCGGGCGCGCGCCGACGATCGACACGCGCTCGCCATAGCGGGACTGCGGAAAGTAATCCCACACGGCATGGTGCTGGGTGCAACGGTTATCCCAGAACGTCAGGGTATTCGGCTGCCACCGCACCCGGCATGTCAGCGAGGGAGTCGTTGCGATGTGATTGAACAGCAGATCGAGCAGGCCCCGACTCTCCCAGCGTGCCAGTCCGACGATGTGCGTCGTAAAACCGCTGTTGACGAACAATACCTTGCGCCCCGTCTCCGGATGCCGGGTGATCAGCGGATGTTCATTGCGTGGATAGCTCGATCCGGCCGGAGCGGCATACTTGTAACTGCCGAGGTACGGCAACGCTCCATCGTGCACCGCGGTCAATCCCTCGAGGAATTTCCGCAGCGGTACTGACAGTGTTTCGAAGGCGCGGTACATGTCCGCGAACAACGTGTCGCCACCGCCATCGGGCGGCGTTTCTTTCATGTACAACATCGAACCCATCGGAGGCCGTTCGTCGCACGACACGTCCGTGTGCCAGGCATCACCCGCGGTAAACTTCGATTTCTGCGTCGTCTTGACGATCAGAACTTCGGGGTCGCCGTGATCGTCGTAGCCCTCGCTCGCCTTCAGCGGATGGACATGCAGCGGCCCGAACAGGCGTGCGAAGTCCTTGTGTTGCTGCGCGGTCAACTGTTGATCGCGGAACGTGAGCACCGACCAGTCGAGAAATGCCTGCCGCAGATCAGCGTGCTGAGCACTCGACAGCGGTCGTGAAAGATCCACACCGCTCACCTGAGCACCGATATGCGGTGTCAACGATTCAACCTCGATGGTCTCGTACGTTTTCATCTGCGCACCTCGAGAATCCTCAGAAGACCGATGCTAGCCCGTTCCATCGGAAATAGTCTAAGGTTGCCGCTGCCTTTCAGAACAAAGGGGAGACATCGATGAGGGTCAAAGACAAGGTTGTAGTCGTTACCGGAGGCGCCAGCGGGATTGGTCGCGCGCTGGCGCGACGATTCGCCGCCGACGGCGCGAAGCACGTTGTCGTCGCCGATCTCGACGGCAAAGGAGCAGCTGCGGTTGCCAAAGAAATCGGCGGCTCGAGCACGCAGATCAACGTCAGCAACGAAGCCGAAATATTGGCGCTGATCGAGGCGACCGAGCGTGACCATGGGCCGATCGCGCTGTTCTGCTCCAACGCCGGCATCGGTATCGGGCGCGGCATCGATACGTCGGACGACGTCTGGCAGAAGATCTGGGAAGTCAATCTGATGTCGCACGTTTACGCCGCGCGCAATCTGATTCCAAGGATGGTGAAACGCGGCGGCGGCTATCTGCTCAATACGGCATCGGCAGCGGGTCTGCTGTCGCAGATCGGTTCTGTCACCTATGCCGTCACCAAACATGCCGCTGTGGCACTGGCCGAATGGCTGTCGATCACACACGGACACGAGGGCATCAAGGTGTCGGTGCTGTGCCCGCAGGCTGTGCGCACCGCGATGACCGCGGGCAACGAACAAGGCGTCGCCAGTGTCGATGGCATGCTCGAGCCGGAACAGGTCGCCGACGCAGTCACTGAAGCCCTGGACCAGGAGCGTTTTCTGGTATTGCCGCATCCGGAAGTAGCCGAGTACATCAAACGCAAGACCGCCGACTATGACCGCTGGCTCACCGGCATGCGTCGGCTCGCCGCGCAGTATCGCGGCTGAACGAGAGAATCAGACGATGCAAGCGACACTCAACGGCTATTGCCACGACAAATTCGCGGGTGTGCGCGATGCGTTCGCGAGCAACTTCGCCGACGGCAGCGACCTCGGCGCATCCTTCGCGATGACCGTCGACGGCGAATACGTGGTCGACCTGTGGGGTGGATACCTCGACGAAGACAAGCGGCAGCCGTGGCGGCAAGACACGATCGTCAACGTCTATTCGACCACGAAGACGATGACGGCGTTGTGCGCGCTCGTGCTCGCCGACCGCGGCGAGATCGATCTGTATGCGAAGGTTTCGAAGTACTGGCCGGAGTTCGCCCAGAACGGCAAGGCCGACGTGGAAGTGCGGCATTTCATGAGCCACAGCGCGGGATTGGCGGGCATGAATGGTCCGCTGGTCGCTGCCGATATGTACGACTGGGAAAAGATGACTTCGCTGCTGGCCGCGCAGGCGCCATGGTGGAAGCCAGGCACGCAGAGCGGCTACCACGCGATCACGCAGGGATATCTGATCGGTGAGGTTGTCCGCCGCGTCACCGGTTCGACGCTCGGCACGTTCTTCCGCGAAGAAATCGCCGCTCCGCTCGACGCCGACTTTCACATTGGCCTTGATCCGCGGCATTTCGATCGCGTCGGCAATCTGATTCCGCCGGCGGGCGGAAACAATCCCGTGACTACCGGCGACACGCAATCCATTGCCGCACGCACATTCCGTTGTCCGCCCGTCAACGCACTCGACTCTCGCACCACGGCATGGCGGCGAGCGGAGATACCGGCAGGCAACGGCCACGGCAACGCTCGATCGGTAGTGAAGGTTCAATCCGTGGTGGCCAACGGCGGCACCGCGTTCGGCAAACGAATTCTCTCGGAGGCGGGTTGTGCACGCGTATTCGACGAACAGTCCAACGGCCCGGATCTGGTGCTCGGTACACCAATGCGCTTCGGCATGGGCTATGGCCTCACGAGTGAGCTGTTTCCACTTGGACCCAATCCGCGCACCTGCTATTGGGGCGGCTGGGGCGGCTCGTTGGTGATCGTCGACACCGACGCGCGCGTATGCCTGTCCTATGTGATGAACAAAATGGGCGAAGGCACGACTGGCGACATGCGCGGTCTCGGGCTCGCGATGGCGGCGTTTGCGGCGTTGGCTTGAATCCATGAACCCGGTCGAGACTGATAGCCGCCCGGCACCGGACACGTGGAAAGTCGAAATCGCGCTGTACCTTGCGATCACGTTCGCAATCACGTGGTCGATTGCCGTGCTGGTGCTGGGATTTCCCGATTGGTTCGAAGCGCACTTCGGCCCACTCACCAGCACATCCGTGTTCTTCTATGTCGCAGTATGGGCACCGAACGTCGCTGCGATCACGCTAACGAGCGTGCGCGGCGGCTGGCCCGAGCTCAAAGATCTGCTGTCGCGATTGGTTCGTGTGCGGGCGCCGCCGTGGGTCTGGCTCACCGCGATCGCGTTCTATCCGGCACTGATGATCATCGTCCAGCTGATCAGCGTCGCCTTCGGGCAGCCGCTTGCAACCGGGGACGTCTGGCTTAGCGTTGCCGTGGGTGTGTTCAACCTGCCGGCGCTACTGCTCGGCCCGCTCGGCGAAGAGCTCGGCTGGCGCGGATATCTGCTGCCCCGCATGCTGCAACGCATGCGGCCGGTCGCCGCCGCGTTGGTCGTTGGAACCATCTGGATGGTTTGGCACATACCGGCATTTTTTGCCTCTGGCCTGCCACAATCGGGGATGGCGCTCCCAGTATTCATGATCGCAGGCTTAGCGTTGTCGGTGTACGTCACCTGGCTTTTCGTCAACGCGAATCAGAGCATCCTCATCGCCGGAATCCTGCCGCATGCAATCGTCAACGCGTACGGCACCGCGACCGGTGCTATGACGTGGATCAATGCCGTGGTGCTGGTAGCCGGAGCGCTGCTGCTCGTTGTTGTCTTGGGCCCACGCCTGAGTACACAACGCAACACACAATTGGCGTAACACGGTGCCGCGACGATCGCAGCTGAAGCCGGTCAGCGGTCGCGACGACTACGGCCGCCGAGCGGCGTTCAGTCATCAATCGAATAGCCGTTCATCGTGACGACGACCTTGCCGACCACTTTGCGTTCAGTGAGCATCCGCATCGCGCCAACGGCTTCCTCGAGGGGAAACGACGCGCAGATGTACGGATCGATCCGCCCCGATTCGGCGAGGTCGAACAGCGCCTTGTGGACCTGCGCGCCTTTCGCCGGCTCCTTGCGTCCGTATTCCCCGGCACGCACACCAATCACGCTGAGCTGTTTGATCAGGATCAGATTGACCGGCGCCTGCGGCCAACGCCCGCTGGTGAAACCAATCGTCAGCAATCGTGCGTTCCAGTTCACACAGCGCATCGACTCGTCGAACACGTCGCCACCGACCGGATCGAAAACAACGTCGGCGCCACGCCCATCGGTCAGTTCCTTCACGCGATCGCGAAAGCCGCCGAGGCGTCCATCGGGCAGCGTGTAGTTGATGACATGATCTGCGCCACGCGCTTTGACGATCGCAAGCTTCGCGTCGGTGCCGCCGGTCGCGATCACTGTCGCACCGAGCACTTTGCCGAGATCAACCGCGGCGAGCCCAACGCCGCCGGTGGCACCGTGCACCAGCAGAGTCTCACCCGGTTGCAGTTGCCCGCGCGGCACCAACGCGACATAGGCGGTCAGATATGCGGTGTGAAAGGACGCTGCTTTGGCATAGCTCATCTGTCCCGGGATCGGTCGTGCCGACCCTGCCGGCACATTGACCGCTTCGGCAAAACCGCCGTATCGCAAGCCGACCACGACGGCATCGCCAATCGCGTGATCGGCTACGCCCGCACCGACTGCGACGATATCGCCGGCTGCTTCACCCCCCGGTGCAAACGGCAGCGGCGGCCTCAGCTGGTATTTACCCTGGATCATCAGGATGTCGGGAAAGTTGACGGCGCAGGCCTTCAGGCGAACCTGGACCTCACCGGGCCCCGGCGGCAGCAGATCGATCTCGTCGAACACAACGCTGCCGATGTCTTGCGAAATAGCGTGGCAACGAATGCTGCGGATAGACGTCACCAGAGCGAACCGTCAGAGCGCAATCAGCGCTGCAACCGCACGCCGCGCCATCACCCGCACGAGGTTGGCTCTGAATTCTGCGGTCGCATGCAGATCGTTGTTGAACCGCTCGTAGTCGATTTCGACCTCATCGACCGCCTGCGGTGCCAGCTTCGCGTTCAGCGCGTGTTCCAGATTCATCGCGCGAAATGCGCACGGGCCCGCGCCGGTGACACCGACGCGAATTTTGCCAGCAAAATCCGCCACCAGCACACCGGCGATCGCATAACGCGATGCCGGGTTCGGGAACTTGCAGTAAGCGGCGCGCGTCGGCACCGGGAACGCGATCGCCTTGACGATCTCGCCGGGTTCCAGCGCCGTTTCGAACAGGTCTTTGAAATAATCCGCGGCCGCAATCGCGCGCTTATTGGTATGCACCGTCGCGCCGAGACTCATTACCGCCGCCGGATAATCGGCGGCCGGATCGCTGTTCGCAATCGACCCGCCGATCGTGCCGCGATTGCGCACCTGGCCATCGCCGATCTGCCCCGCGAGGTTGCACAACACCGGCACCACTTTGCGCAACGCACTCGAGCGTGCGACTTCGGCGTGGCGCGTCATCGCGCCAATGACAACGCGCTTGTCGTTGATGTCGATGCCGATGAGTCCAGCCACGCCACTAAGATCGATGACGTCCGTCGGCGCGGCCAGGCGTTGTTTCAGCGTTGGGATCAATGTCTGGCCACCGGCCAGAAAAACGGCATCTTCACAGTCGGCGCGCAGCTTTGCGGCAACGTCGAGGCTGGTCGGACGATGATAGTTGAAGGTGTACATGCTCATTCCCCTCTGCACGCGCGCCAGACCCGTTCAGGTGTGGCGGGCATGGCAACGTCTTTGATACCGATCGCATCGGTCACCGCATTCATGATCGCGGCCGGCGCACCGATCGCACCGGCTTCACCGCAACCTTTGACGCCGAGCGGATTGTGCGTACACGCCGTCACCGTCGTGTCGACGATAAAACTCGGCAGGTCATCGGCGCGCGGCATGCAATAGTCCATATACGAACCGGTTATCAGCTGACCGGTCTCATCGTAAATCCCGTGTTCGAGCAGCGCCTGGCCGATGCCCTGCGCGATACCGCCATGGACCTGGCCTTCGACGATCATCGGATTGATCACCTTGCCGAAATCGTCTACGGCAACAAAATTCACGACGTCGACGACGCCGGTCTGCGGATCGATCTCGACTTCGGCAATGTGCGTCCCCGCGGGAAACGTGAAGTTCGTCGGATCATAAAACGCCTTTTCCGACAGTCCCGGCTCGAGATCCAACGGATAGTTCGAGGGGACATACGCCGCGAAGGCAACCTCGCCGAACGTCAATGACCGATTGCTCGCACGCACCGAAAACACCCCGGTTTCGAAATCGATGTTGGCGGATTCCGATTCGAGCATATGCGCGGCGATTTTTTTGCCCTTCGCAATGACTTTGTCGGTCGCCTTCACCAACGCGGAACCGCCGACCGCGACCGAACGCGACCCGTACGTTCCAAGACCGAATTCGATGCGACCGGTGTCGCCGTGCACGACTTCGACGTTTTCGATCGGAATGCCCAGCCGATCCGAAACGATCTGCGCAAACGTCGTCTCGTGGCCCTGGCCGTGACTGTGCGAGCCGGTGAACACCGTGACGGAACCGGTCGGGTTCACGCGCACTTCACCGCTTTCATAAAGCCCCACGCCGGCGCCGAGTGCGGTCGCGAGCTTCGAAGGAGCGAGTCCGCAGGCTTCGATGTAACAGGAAAATCCGATGCCGCGTTTGCGGCCGCGCGAGTGCGATGCGGTGCGCCGGGCCGGAAAACCGGCGTAGTCGATCAGCGCCAGCGCCTTGTTCAGACTCGCTTCGTAGTCGCCGATGTCGTACACGAGCGCGACCGGCGTCTGATACGGAAAGTCTGCCGGCTGAATGAAGTTGCGCCGCCGCAGTTCCGTGGGATCGATCGCGAGTTCCCGCGCCGCGGTCTCGACGATCCGTTCCACGACGTAGGTCGCTTCCGGGCGCCCTGCGCCCCGGTACGCATCCACAGGTGCCGTGTTCGTGAATACGCCATCCACCTCGACGTAAATGGCCGGCGTTCGATACTGACCGGCCAGCAGCGTGCCGTACAAGATCGTCGGCACCGACGACGCGAAGGTCGACAGATACGCACCGAGATTGGCGATTGTCTTCACGCGCAGCGCGAGGAAGTGGCCGGCGGCATCGAGCGCGAGTTCCGCATGGGTCACATGATCGCGGCCATGCGCGTCGGCAAGAAACGCCTCGGAACGATCTGAAGTCCACTTCACCGCGCGACCGAGGCGGCGCGCCGCCCAAGCGACCGCAGTTTCTTCGGGATAGATGAAGATCTTCGAACCGAAGCCGCCGCCGACATCCGGCGCCACAATGCGCAGTTTGTGTTCCGGCGCGAGTTTGACGAATGCGGACAGCACGAGTCGCGCCAGGTGCGGGTTCTGGCTGGTCGTATACAGCGTGAACGACTCGGTGCCTTTTTCGTATACACCAATCGCCGCGCGCGGCTCGATTGCATTCGGTATCAGGCGATTGTTCGTGATGTCGAGCTTCGTCACGTGGGCCGCGCGCGCAAACGCCGCATCCGTTGCGGCTTTGTCACCCAGTTCCCACAAATAGCTGCGGTTGGCGGGCACGTTGTCGTGGATCTGCGTCGAACGCGTCGCGGTGCTCACCGAAACGACTGCTGCGAGTTCTTCGAAGTCGGTCACCACCGCATCCGCAGCTTCTCGCGCCGCGGCCAGTGTGTTCGCGATGACCACGCCATACGGCTCGCCAACGTAATTCACGCGCTCAACAGCTAGCGGCGGATGCCGCGGTTGCCGCATGTCGGTGCCGTCGTTGGACTTGATGAGCCAGCCGCACGGCAGATCGCCGATGCCGTCCGCGGCCATGTCGCGTCCGGTCAACACGGCGAGCACATCATCGACTTCCATCGCCGCGGAACGATCCACCGCAACAACCCGGGCGCGCGCATACGGCGAGCGCAGGAATACCGCATAGGCCTGGCCTGGCTGATTGATGTCGTCCGTGTAACGGCCACGGCCGGTGATGAAGCGGATATCTTCGAAGCGTCGTACGGATGCGCCGATGCCGGTGGCGCTCATGACACGCGGCTCCCCATCTGCGTGGCCGCAGTAAGTACCGCGCGAACGATGTTGTGATAGCCGGTGCAGCGACAGATATTGCCCTCGAGGCCGTGCCGTACCGCTGCCTCGTCGAGGTTGGGCGAGTTCTTCACCAGGTCGATCGCGCTCATGATCATGCCCGGTGTGCAGAACCCGCATTGCAGTGCGTGGCACTCCCGGAACGCGGCCTGCATCGGGTGCAGATCATCCGGTGTGCCGATGCCTTCGATCGTCGTGATCTGCGCGCCGTCAACTTGCGCCGCCAGCACGGTACACGCTTTTACCGCGTCCCCGTTCAAATGCACGGTGCAGGCACCGCACTGACTCGTGTCACAACCGACGTGCGTCCCCGTCAGGCCGAGATTGCTTCGCAGTATCTCAACCAGCAACGTATTCGGCGCCACGTCGAGGGCGCGCGCTTCACCGTTAACCGTCAACACTACGTTCACGTCATTTCCTCCCTCGGAATTCTAGTTGTTCGTGCAACCTAGCTTTGGATCATGCGGCCAGCACGATCGCGAGAACCATCACCGCGAAGACGACGATCCAGACGGCATAGTGGCCGCTGCGTTCGTACCCAACGGCGGGTGGCGGTGCTGCGAGGCTCTCGGCT
>Ga0209254_10004172_pt1 | contig 13223 bp, 8 predicted proteins | sample FrelakmetDIP11DI_FD_187148 | JGI IMG/M metagenome (GOLD analysis project Ga0209254, IMG submission 187148) | Freshwater lake sediment microbial communities from the University of Notre Dame, USA, for methane emissions studies - DIP11 DI (SPAdes)... | ecosystem: Environmental > Aquatic >...
GCGGTCTCGTGGATGGCAGCCAGGGTCGGCCGTCGCGCCCCCGAGTGGCGGGGCGTGCACAGCATGCCATAGACAGCACCAGGCGGGGGCCGTTCATGGGCGTTGGGGGAGTCGAAGGCGATTCGCCCATTGGGGGTTCGGACCACAGCGGCCCTGGGTTAAGCTAGACGGGCTCGCCCCGCGGTCGCGTCGCGGCAGGTCCCGCGTGCGGACCGCGGACAGGTGGCACAACAACCCCCGAGGAGCAGGGTATGCCGGACCAGACCATCTTCATCAGCTACAAGCGGGAGGACCAGCAGTACCTCGACGCGCTCCTCACCGCCGTCGGGCCTGCGCTTCGCGGGTGCGAGGTCAAGCCCTGGGTGGACCGGGACATAGCCCCCGGCGAGCACTGGCAGAAGGAGATCGACCAGGCCCTGGTGGGGGCCCGGGCGGCCGTACTCCTCATCTCCAACAGCTTCCTCGGCTCCGAGTACATCCTGGAAAAGGAACTCCCCGTCCTGCTCCCGCGCGAGCAAAGGGGCGCCCTGCGCCTCCACACCGTCTACGTCACCAAGGTCGCCAGGTCGGCCCTTGATGTCCCCCTTCCAACCCCGAGCAACCCGAGGGGGACCTACGACCTGCACGACATCCAGGCCTGGAACACTCCCGATCAGCCCCTGGAGCGCATGGGCGACGCCGAGCGCAACACCCTGTTCGTCAAACTTGCCGAGGCCCTTTACGCCGATGCCCAGTCGCTCGCCGCGGGTGCGGGGACGGGTCGCCCCCGAGGTCCGAAACGAACGCCGCGCGGTACCCAGCCCCGCCCCGAGTGCTGGGTCCGGCTCCACCGCGACGGCCGCAGGCTGGAGCGGGCCCTGCTGCTGCCCGGCCACCAGCGCTGGCTGAGCCCCGGGCTCAAGGCCCGGGACGCCCAGGACGCCCTGGAGCTTTGGCAGCCGGGCCTGCCCTTCGACGGGGACCTGCTCTTCCAGCTCCTCTTCGGGGCGGACCCTGCCGACTATCGGGACCTCCTCGGCGACCCCTTCGGCGACGACCCGAGCGGCAACGCCGAGCCGTCCCGCTGGCCCTGGCGTATCCGCCTCCTCATCGACGACCGTGACCCCGACCTCCAGTCCCTCCCCTGGACGCGCATCGCCCACGGCGGCATTCCCTTGGCCGAGTCCGGCTGGACGGTGGAGCTGGGCCCACCGACCGAGAGCCGCGGGCGCCCGGAGCTGCCCAACCACGCCTTCACCATGCCCGGGCGCACCCTGCTGGTCTTTCCCGAGGCCGACTCGGACCCCGGGGCCGCGGCCCACCGGCGCGACCTGCGCGGGCTCCTCGACACCCTCTGGGACCGCCCCTCCCTGGTCTTCGAGGCCGCCGACCGGGACCAGCTCGCCGCCCGCCTGGCCGACTCCCCCCGGCTGGTCTACTTCTACGGCCGGGCGGAGCGGGCGGGCTCGGCCTGGGCGCTGCGCCTCCCGGGCGGGGACAAAGGCGATGCCCTGACCTTCCCGGCCCTCAAGTCCCTGTTCACCTCGGTGCTCCCCTCGGCGATCTTCCTCAACCTGCTGGGCGAGGATGCGGTCGAGGCCCTGTCGCACACGGCCATACTGACCCAGGCCCCGGGCTGCAAGTTCGTTGCCCTCCAGACGACCCCCCGGGCCCAGGCGGAGACCGCCCAGCGGACTGGGCTCGCCTGGCTCAAGGAGGTCTTGAGCGACGATCGGCGCCTGGACCCGGTCACTGCCCTGCACGGCAACGGCCACGCCTTCGCCGCCTGCCGCACTGCCTACCAGGAGTGGGACCCCCAGCTCGGCGAGGCGCACCTGGACGAGGACCTGGCCCAGCTCCTGCTCGACCGCACCAATCAGCGCGCCCGCCTGCTCCAGGCCCGGGCCGACTTCTTCGACCTCGCCTCGAAGCTGCGGGTCCAGTCTTTCCTGGTTGCTGGGACCCCGGGTAACCGCCTGGGGGACTTTCCCGGCCAGGCTATTGCCCATTTGCAGCTCCACCCGCAGGAGCGGGTCTACGCCTACCTCTGCCCGGTGGAGGTGCAAGCCTCGGATACCGACCCGGACCGCCTGGAGACCCGCTACCGCCGCCGCCAGGGGCTGCGCCCGGGGGTGGGGCTGGCGGAGGGGCTGCGCCCGCCCCAGGTGCGGCAGAGCAATGAGTACCTACTCCCGTTGATCGCCTGGACCTTGGCCGGGCCGGCCGACGCGGGCCAGCGCCAGGCCGTGGCCCGCGCCATCCTGCGCTGGAGCCGGGAGCGCCTGGGGGTCGGCTGCCCGGACGACCTGAGGGTCATTTCGCTCATCGCCCTTGAGCCCGCCGATGCCGAGGAGTTGGAAGACCTGCGCGACGACCTCCAGGGGTTCGACGACAGCCTCACCGCCGGGGCTGAGTACAACCCCACCGCCGGTTTCCGCTTTGAGGCCCTGGAGCCCCTGAGCGGGGTGCGCAAGCACGACCTGCGCCGCTATTTCGACTGGCGGGAGGTCTGCAACTGCCCCGACGATCTGCGCCTCGTCTACCCCGATCTGCTCCTCGATGGTCGGCGGGAGATGCCCTTCGAGGACGCCGTCGCCCTGATCCGCGAGGCCCGCGACCGCGGCTGGCATGCCATGAAGACGGCCCTGGAGAGCCGGAAAGGGCATAGGCCCGCGAATGAACGCGAATAAACGCCAATGGAAACCGCGTATTGGAAGGCGCTGTGTGCGTCAGGTGTTGGTCCAATCGGCGAACCGACTGTGGGAGCGCCGCCTCGGCGCGAGCGGGCGAAGCGAAGCGAGCCCGGCGGGCCAGCCAGGACAGCGGCGGCGGCCCAGGCACCGTCGCGGCGAGGCGCCGCTCCCACAGGAATCAGCTCTTCACTTCGATGACTTGGCGATCCCCAACACCTAATGCACACAGAGCCTGTTGGAAGCACTCAGGCGCGGCGCCCTGCGCACCGGATGGGTGGCATCGTCAGCGACCGCAACATCTGGATTCGCTTCATATTCTTCTCGCGCCGATTGCCGGATTTCAGTTTGGACCCAGACCGCGAATCGCCGACACCGTCGTCCCGGCACGGACTGCCGGGACCCAGTCGCCAGGGATGGCAACCCCGCCGCGGGCCAAGGCCGCACAATGGGATTGAGTGAACAACCAGGCCGCGCGCCAGCGAGAGACCCCATGTCCCACCCAGATCAAGATCCGCCCCCCTTCGACCTGGTCCGGCCCTTGGGCCCCGGCCACGAGTCCAGCCGCGCCCTGGCCCTGCTCCAACGTCGACGACTCCCCGTCGCCCTCGGCGACCAGGCGCAGGCCGCCGCGCACTACCGCCCCTCAACGGATTTGCTGACTGCCATCAACATGGCCATCCACGTTGGGGCCCCACTGCTCCTGACCGGGGAGCCCGGGACCGGCAAGACCGTGGCCGCAGCCTTTATCGCCCGGTTCTTTGGCATCCCGCTCTTTCCCTTCCAGGTCAAGTCCACCTCCACCGCCGACGACATCAAGTACGACTTCGACGCCGTGGGCTACCTCCACTGGGCTCAGAGCGACAAGGACAAGGACAAGGACAAGAATGACCCCCCCCGAACCCGCCGCGACTTCCTCCAAAAACGGGCCCTGTGGGAGGCCTATGACTGCCCCACCGAGGCCGTGGTCCTCATCGATGAGATCGACAAGGCCCCCCGGGACTTCCCCAACGACCTGCTCCACGAGTTGGACCAGCACCGCTTTCAGCACCCCTTCGACGACACCGAGATCGTCAGCCCCAAGACCGGACACCCGCCCATCGTGGTGGTGACCAGCAACGATGAGCGTCGCCTCCCCGATGCCTTCCTGCGCCGCTGCATCTTCCACCGCATCGATCTGGACAAGGATCTTGTGAAGGCCGCGGTGGAGGCCCACGTCCGTGACTTCCCGCACTTGGACCCGGATGCCCGCGCCGCCGCCCAGCGGCGCTTCTGGGACCTGCGTGAGAGTCCATTGGACAAGCGCCCCTCCACCGCGGAGCTGCTGGTCTGGCTGTGCATCCTGAGCGCCCAGGGGGTGACGGCCGAGACCCTGAACACCAAGCCCCTGGCGGAGCTGCCCGGCATCGGGGCCCTGGTCAAGGACCCCGAGGACCTCAAGGTCCTGAAATAGATGCCCATGCCCGGTCCGCCGGATCTGACCGACCTGCTCGGGGCGTTGCGCGCCGAAGGCATCCCCGTCGGTCCCCGCGAGCTGACCCGGCTGCATCTGGCCTTCGCCGCCGCCCCGGTCCTGGACCGCGAGGCCTTGCGCGCCTTCCTCGCCTGCCTCCTGGCCAAGAACCCGGCCGAGCGGGACCTGTTCGACCGCCACTTCAACGCCTGGTGCCCGGACCTGGCGGCGCACTGGGGGCCCGAGGCGCAGCCCCCGCCCACCCCACCCGATCCGAAATCGGGGCAGCCCGAGCCGGTGCCACCCGTGCCGGACCCCGAACCCTTCGAGCGCCTCGAACCCCCCGGGCCCCAGCCCCGCTGGCCCCAGGCCATGGGGTTTCTCGCCGTCCTGGCCCTGACCGGGGGTCTGATCTACCTGGCTCTGCAACCGCCCGTCCCGCTGATCGAGCCCCAGAAGACCGAGCACGCCGTCCAGGTCCCCACGCCCCCGGAGCAGGCCGGACTCCCCGCCAACCCCAGCCCCAGGGTCTGGTACTGGCAGGCGCGCATCCAGTCCGTCGCCATCCCCGACCGCCTGGCGGCGGAGGAGCTGGCCCTCATCGGGGCCCTGGCCGGTCTGCTGGCCCTGGGCCTTTGGTGGCGCTTCCGGTGGCGCCATCCCGAGCCCGAGACCCTGCCGCGCACCGAGGGCGGCCCCGCCTGGCTCCCCCTGCCCCCGGTGACCGGGAGCGACACCAGCCTGATGGGGTCCCGGGAGCGCCGCGCCCTGGTCTGGAACGTCGGGCGCTTCGCCGGCGAGGATCTCACCCGGCGCCTGGACGAGCCGGCCACCGCTGCCGCCACCGCGCGGGCCGGTGGCCTGGCGGAGCCCCGCTACCGCCACGCACGCTTCCCCCGGGAGGTCTGGCTCTGGTGCGACGAGCACTGCCCGGACCCGGCCCTGACCGCCCTGGCCGGGGAGATCGACGCCAGCCTGACCCGCTCCGGGCTTTCGGTGCGGCGGGGCAGCTTCGCCGGGACCCCGACCCAGGTCTGGTGGCGGGGCGACGACCGCTTCGAGCCCAGCCGGATGGAGGGCCACCGCCAGCACGCCCTGGTCGCCCTGCTGACCGACGGGTTGGGCCTGGCCCGCGACCTCGACTCCCCCCTGCGCGCCCGGCACACCGCCGTGCTCCTGCGCCAACTGCGGCTCTGGCCCCATCTGGCCCTGGTCGACTTCGGCCCGCCCGGGCGCCTGGCCCGGCGGGTGCGGCCCTTCGGGCTCAAGGTCCTGGCCCCCTCGGCCCTGCCGGCCTGGCTGGCCGGCGGCGATGCCCGGTCCGAGTCTGGGCCGGGGTCTGGGCCGGCCGTTGCGCAAGGCGGGGACCTGCGACTCTGGGCCGCCGCCTGCTGCCTGGGGGCCGACCCGCCGGACGCCGCGGCCGCCCAACGCCTGCGCCAGCGTCTGGGGCTGAGCCTCAACCCCTGGGCCATCCGCGACCTGATCCAGGATGCCGGCGATCCCAGTCTGCGCTGGCCCGAGGCCCGCCGCCGAGCCCTGGTCTCCTGGCTCCTGCGGGCCGGTCCCCTGACCGACGGCGACGTGCCCGCCCAACAGGCCCCCGCCGCCCAGACCATCGCCTGGTGGCGGGCGCGTTATGCCGAGGCGGCGCGCCGGCAGGGCCGGCGCGAGAGCCGCCTCCTGCCCTGGGAGCGCACCGGGGCACGCCGCCGCTGGGCCCTGGAGGACGGCTTGCTGGCCCTGTGCCTGGACCCCGAGGGGGCGGTCCCCAGGCTCAGGGCCCTGGCCCTGGCCGACCCGCAGCTCAGGGATGAGGTCCGCGCCCGCCTGGCCGGGGTCCGGGCCGCGGACCAGCCGGGGGCAACCGCAGGGGAGGGGGCTGTGGTCCTCACCTGGTCCCTGGGCAGGCTCCCGGACCGGGCCCAAGAGGCCCTTGCCTGGCTCGGCCTGGGGGGCCTGCGACCCCTCGGCCCCAGGCCCGGCCTACCGCCTCCGCCGCGCCTGGTCCTGACCCTGGGCCTGCTCGGCGGGCTGGCCTGCGCCGCCCTGGGTGCCGCCGCTTGGCGCTGGACCCACGCGCCGGAGACCGAGCTGATCAGCGCCGACCCCAGCCACGACCACCCGGCCATCGAGGCTCAAACCATTCGGGTGCTGGACCAGGGGCAGGGGCGGGTCCTGGTCGGGAGCGCCCGGCATACGGACGGCGCCGAGGTCCGACGCGGTACCCGAGTCCAGGTCGCCTGGTCCTGGGGCCTGGGCGAGGCGGACAACAACCCGGTGCGCCTGCGTCAGGGTAGCAAGGCCCTGGTCTACCGGGCCGGGACCCTGCCCCAGCCCGTCCGCCCCTGTGTCGCCGGCTGGCCGGCCCGGGCCCTGGCGGTCATCGCCGCCGACCCCCAGGCCGAGCCCGCCCGGCGCCTGGCCATCCGGCTGCTGGACTCGGGGACTGCGGATCAGGTCCTGATCTCCCCGGATTGGGCCGGGGACTTGGGCGACTTCGTCGGGGCCGACCCGCTACTCAATGCCAATACCCGGCTCTTGGTCGTCCTGGGGACAACCGCGCCCCCGGCCGGCGGGACGCCGGCGCTTCCGGGGCCGGTGCTCCAAGGGGGGCCGGCCGCCTGGGCTTTGGTTGCCGCCGACCCTGAGGCGCTGGCCGATTGGCTCGACTTTCCTGGGGTCAGGCCGCTCCCCGAGGCCCCGGCCCGGGTCCTGGCGAGCCAAGGCGACCTCCCCTGGCACGGTGGCCCCGAGCAGGTCCCGGACCCGGCCACCGGCATCACCTGGGTCCACATCTGCCCCGGGACCTTCACCATGGGCTCGGACCTGGCCACGGACCCCATGTCCCAGGAGAACGAGCGGCCCGCCCATCCCGTGGCCCTGGGCGGCTTCTGGATGGCCAAGACGGAGACCACCAAAGCCCAGTACCGCCGCCTCGTGCCCGGGCACGCGCCGGGAACCGACGGCAACCTACCCGCCGCGGACATCACATGGCAGCAGGCCCGGACCTTCTGCGACAAACAGGCAGGGGGGGATCTGCCCACCGAGGCCCAATGGGAACACGCCGCCCGGGGCGGGAGCCTGACCCCCTGGTCCTTCCGACTCGATGAGGCGCGCCTGGGAGACCATGCCTGGTATAAGGACAACTCGGGCGGCGAGGCCCACCCCGTCGGGCAGAAGGCGGCCAACCCCTTGGGCCTCCACGACCTGCACGGGAACCTTTATGAATGGGTGCTGGACTGGTACGGGCCCTACGCGGACGGCTTCGGGGCAGATCCCGGCGGTGCCGGTAGCGGCGAGTACCGGGTGCTCCGCGGCGGGTCCTTCGTCCTTTCGCCCGAGGACCTGCGCTCCGCCCTCCGGGGCGGCGTCCCGCCCGGGGTCAGGCGCCAGGTCTTCGGGTTCCGCTGCGTTCGGGTCGCGCCCCCCCAGCCTTGATCCCTGGCGCCATTGTCCCCTTGTCTTCCTGACCCGAGCGCAGCGAGGGCCGGCACTTTTTTCGGACCCCGTGCATTTGTTCAACCAAATGCACACAAACGCACAATGACCCGGTCGGGTCCGCTGTGCGGACCGGCACCCTCAGCCGTAGGGAAAGAGCAACAGCCCCCGGTAAGACCGGATGCTGCGCACCAGGGCCGCCTCCCCCCGGTCCGCCGCCAGGTGCAGTCGCCCCTTCATGCGTCGGCGCAGCTTGCGGCTGGGGGCGACCCCGGAGCGGCTGACCCGGTACCCAAGGAAGACCCCGGGGGTCCGGTTGGGGATCACCTCCAGGTGCTTGGGGTTCAGGGCGAGCCGCCGCTCCTCGGCCAACCAGTCGGCGATGGCGGAGCGGGCCTCGCCCAGGCGCTCGCGCCCGTCGCAGAAGAGCACCAGGTCGTCCATGTAGCGCAGGTAACCGGGGATCTTGAGTTCCCGCTTGACGAAACGGTCCAGGCCATCCAGGTAGAAGGTCCCGCACCACTGGCTGAACCAGGAGCCTAAGGGCAGGCCCATCCCGGGGCCGGGCCGCCGCTGGCCGAGCAGCCGGTCCGCCAGAGGTTGGCGGTAGACCGACGCCCCGGAGTCCAGGATGGCGTCGATCAGGGCACGGGTCTGCGGATCCCCCAGCCGCGCAAACAGCAGTGCCCGCAGGCACTCGTGGTCGACGTTCTGAAAGTAGCCGGCGATGTCCAGGTGCAGCCGCCAGCCGTAGCGGCGCTGCCATTGCAGGTATTGGAGGACGGCGCGGTGCGGCCCCCGGCCCGCCCCGGCGGTGTAGGAGTGCTCGATGAAGGCGCACTCGTAACAGGGGCCGATCTCGGCGAGCAGCGCGTGGTGGACCACCCGGTCCCGCACGGCCGGGGCGGCGATCAGCCTCAGCTTGGGGTCTTCGATGATCCGCAGGCGCCAGGGGGATGGCCGGTAGCTCCCCGAGCGTAGCTCCCGGCTCAGGGCCAGGAGATGGCGGTCGGCGTCGAGGTCGAAGGCGGCTATGGTGAAGCGCCGCCGCTTGCCGCGCCGGCAGGTCCGCCAGGCGGTCCAAAGCGCCTCGGGGGCGCTCAGGCGCTCGAAGCTGCCCGCGGGGACCGAGCGCATGGGTACGGGTTGGAGGCGGCCCGCCCGGACTGTCGGGTCTCCCCTACCGGAACGGGCGGGCCTGGGGTGCGGGACCGGAGGCCCCGGCGGGCGCTGCATGGCGCGGTTGCGGCATGTTGGGGGGGCGCGACCCGAACGCAGCGGAACCCGTTGTTCTGGTTCCTGTCCTCGGGTTGGTCGTCGTCCCGGTTGGCGGAGCGCAGGTTCTCGGGCGAATTGTCGAAGGACCCGCCGCGGAGCACCCGCCCCCGATACGTTACGCGCCCGCCGGGACCCATCATGCCCCGTCCAGGGTCTTGAGCCAACCCCCGATCTGGCGGCCTATGTCGTCCGCCTGGGCGAGCAGAAACAGGGACTGCCGTTGCTCCAGCACCCCGGTCTCGGCAGCCAGGCGCAGGCGCATGCGCAGCCGGATCAGGCACAGGTCGGCGGCGGCCAGGTTCTCCCGGCGGTCGATGTCCTTGAGGGCCAGGACCACCGCGTCGAGCAGGGTCAGGCATTCGGTGCACAGCGCGGCGGGCAGGACCGCGGCATCCCCGCCCAGTTGCTTCAGGACCCAGGCGGCCAGGTCCCAGGCGGCGGTGAACAGCGGGGCCTGGCGCGAGTCCTTCACGGCTGTCCCTCCCCACGCCGCTCGACCCGGCGCAGAAGCCCGGCGATGGCCGGCATCAGGTCCTGCTCCAGGGCGTCGCGGGGGCCGTCCAGTGTGGGGTCCTGGGCCAGGATCAGTTCCAGGGCGGCCAGGCTCGCGGCATCGCGGGCCGCCTGGTAGGCGCGGGCCTTCTCCGCGCGCCCGTAGCGGTGGCACCCCTGGGCCAGATGTTCCAGGCATTGGCGCAGGTGCAGGGTTGCGCCATGGTCCTGGCCTGGATGCCCCTGCAACCCCTGGTAGAGGGGTTGGGCGATCTGGAAGGCCTTGAGATCGAGCATCGAATAGCGGCGCTCCCGGGCTGGCGGCAGCAGGGCGTCCTCGATGGCGTCGCGCAGGTTGGCCTGGCGGGCCTGGCGGCGCTGGGCGGCGGCCGGGTCCTGCTGGATGGCCTGGGAGTCGATGAACCAGCGCCCGCCGACCTTCTCGGCCGGGAGCCGGCCCTGCTCGATCAGATACACTAGTTGTCGGCGGGTCTTGCCGAGGGCGGTCGCCGCCTGGCTGAGCGTCAGTTTCATGGGGCCCTTGTTCGACATTGAGTAAGTCTGGGGCGATATCGTGCATGGAGCGCCAAGATTGTGCGACACAAATCGCCAAATAGACGCAAACGAACAACCAATCGGCCGCGCTATCCCGGTCGGCTGGCTCTGTTCGCACGGGGACTGGACACTTGTTCGAACAAAGGGACAAAAAGACAAGGAATCAACGCTGGGGGGGCGCGACCCGAACGCAGCGGAACCCGCTGAACTGGAGCCTGAACTCGGGACGGATGATGTCCCGGAAGGCGGAGCGCAGGCGCACGGGCGAATAGACGAAGGACCCGCCGCGGAGCACCCGCCCCGTACCCTGAGCGGGACCCCTTGGGTCGGTCTGTGCCTCGGCGCCATAGGGCCCGTACCAGTCCCAGCACCACTCCCAGATGTTGCCGTGCATGTCGAACAGACCCCAGCGGTTGGGGCGGCGGGTGGCGACGGGGCGGGTTTTGCGGCCGCTGTTCGCGGCGTACCAGGCGTGGTCGCCGAGGGCCGCCGGGTCGTCGCCGAAGCCAAAGCGGGTGCTGGTCCCAGCACGGCAGCCATACTCCCACTCCGCCTCGGTGGGCAGGCGGTAGCCGTCGGCCCGCCAGTCGCAGACCCAGCCCCGGCGCTTGCCGAACCCGCGCTCCCGGTAGCAGGGCCGGTAGCCGTGTCGCCGCGAGAGGCGGTTGCAGAAGTCGAGTGCCTGGTACCAGGTGAGATTCGCGGCCGGGAGCTCCGGGTCGCCGGGCTCGGCATTGCCCCCCATGACCTCCCGCCAGAGGCCGGCGGTGACCTGGGTGCGGGCGATGCGAAGACCCGAGACGCGCACGCGGTGCTGCGGCTTCTCGTCGTCCCCTGCCATGTCATCGCCGTCCGGCGAGCCCATGAGGAAGTCCCCGCCGGGCAGTTCCACCATCTCGAAGGGGCCGTCCCGTACCAGCCTGGGCCCGGCTGCCTTGGGGGCCGCCCTGGGGACGAGGGGGCTGGCCAGGCGCGGCTCGGCGCCCCAGCCGAGCCAGGTCAGGCCGCCGAGGGCGAGGCCCCAGAGGGGGAGCCAGGCGCGGCCATCCAGCGTCAGGAGACCCGCCAGCCCGACGGCAAGGCCGACCGCGGCGCCCAGGGCGGCGAGCCAACGCCAGTCCCGGCGCCGACTGGGATGCTTCGGGGCGCCCTGGCTGGGGGCTGGGGCCTGCATGGAGTGGTCTGCCTCGCGCACTGGTGGGGTTGGGGCCGCCTGGGTGGCCGCGCCGGTCAGCCAGGCAGGGTCGCGACGGTCGGTCGCCAGTCTTCGGCGGCGATTCCATTCAGGAAGCGCGCCCGTACCTGCGCCAGGGTCTCCGGGGTGCTGGCCGCGAGCTCGCCCGCCTCCTCCAGCCAGGGGATGGCCCTGACATCGTCGATGCTGGCGGCGCCCGGGGGCAGGGTCACGTCGATGCGCCGCATCCGCTCACCCCGGGCCAGGGCCATGGCGAGCAGGTGGGTGCCGTCGCCCTGGGTGTTCATCAACAAACCCACCGCCTTGCTGCCCCAACCCAAGAGGCCAGCGCGGGCCTGCCCGCCCGCCGAAAAGGGCTCGGCGGTGGTGCCGATGCTCAGGACCTCGATGCGGTCGAGCGGGACCGACAGCCAACGCACGGCCTCGACCATAGCCGCTAGGGCCGGGTCATTGGCCCAGACGCCGCCGTCGATGAATCCGGTCGCGGCGACGGCGCCCAGCACGCTGGCCGAGGCGAAATAGGTGGGTGCCGCGGCCGTGGCGAGCGCGACATCGACGGCCGAGCGCCCCGCGTCTGCCGTGAGGTCCCTGTGGTGTGGCGTGCGGAACAGGTAGGCTCGGCCGTTCGAGGCCACGCAGGCGGGGATGACCAGCCGGTTGTTGGAGTCGCCGAGCCTGGCGCCCGGGGGGTAGGCGGCCTCCAGGGCGCTGCGCAGCACCTGCTGGGAGAACTTGGGTCTGAACAGGTGGCGAAGGCGGTGCCGGAACCGGTCGTTGAAGCTGGTCAGCGGAAAGATGACGGGGCCGCGGGTCTTGTAGAAGTCCAGCATGTCCATCGGTTGCATCCCGAGCCCCAGGCCGATCGCCAGGATGCCGCCGGTGGAGGTGCCGGCGATCAGGTCGAAATGCCGCGCGATGGGCTGGCCGGTCAACGCCTGGAGCTGGGCCAGCACGGCGGCGGTGAAGGTCCCCTTGATGCCGCCGCCGTCGAGGGCGAGGATGCGGAAACTGGGGCCGCCGAGGGCTTGGCCGCGCACCAGCGGCAGGCGCCCGAGCTGGTCGGCGACCAAGTCCACCAGATCGACGATGTTCCGTTCGGTGGCGATCCTGCGGTTCTGCTCCACATCGAGCCCGTTCTTCAGCCGCGCCAGGACCTCGGGGTGGGCCTCCAGGTAACCTGCCGCGGCCCCACCGAGCCCGCCGAGCAGGAAGCAGGGCAGGCCACGGTCTTGCGTCAGCTCCAACTCAACCGGGACCCCCGCACGTCCGGGGTTGGTCTCCCACCAGCGCCCGCCGACTGCGACCACGGCGTCGCAGCGGGCGGCGATCCACTGCCGCATCACCTTCAGGCTCTCCCCGTGGGCGTCTTCCCCGCCGACGGCAGGGGTTTCGTAGACCAGGGCGTCCCGCCGCCAATCGTCGGGCTGTGGCCGCTCCCCATCGCCATGAGTCCCGAACCAGCCGGAATAGACCAGGGTCAGGCGGTCCCGGGTGCCGCCACCTTTCACAAAGGCGCGGGCGCGGTCCAGGATTAGACCGCGCAGGCTCGGGTGGCTGCCGTGGATGATGCTGCCCCCATCGCGAAAGACCCGGTCGCAGAAGTGGCCGACGAAGTACAGGATGGCCTCCCGCAACGCCGGATCGGCCTCGTTGGGCACCGAGCCCGAGAGCCAGATGCGCGCACCACGCAACGGGGTTTCGGGTCTGTTGGCTTCGTTGAGATCTGGCATCGGAACTCCCCCCACAGAATGATCCCCGGCCCTGATGCGGGGCGATTGGCGCACCACTGAGTTGGGTGCCCGGCTTCGCGCCGACGGTCTCGGCTCGGGATAACAACCCAGGCGCCGGACCTACCGCCCCTTCCGGAAAGGCGCTGTGTGCATTAGGTGTTGGTCCAATCGGGAACCAACTGCTGGGGCGCCGTCTCGGCGCGACCAGGCGACGCGACGCGAGCCCGGCGGGCCGGCCAGGACAGCGGCGGCGGCCCGCGCACCGTCGCGGCGAGGCGCCGCTCCCACAGAAACCAATGCTTCACTGCGATGATTTGCGGCATTATGTAGCAGCCGCACATAGTTATCGGATCAATGGGTTACGCAAATTCGCCGGCAATTCAGCGCGATGCGGGCAGGGTGGCGGCCGG
>Ga0209254_10004173_pt1 | contig 13222 bp, 9 predicted proteins | sample FrelakmetDIP11DI_FD_187148 | JGI IMG/M metagenome (GOLD analysis project Ga0209254, IMG submission 187148) | Freshwater lake sediment microbial communities from the University of Notre Dame, USA, for methane emissions studies - DIP11 DI (SPAdes)... | ecosystem: Environmental > Aquatic >...
CGAGGAGAAGGCCTTCATCATGGATCTGCTGCGCTCCGGGGTCTTGTCCCGGTCCGCCTGAGGGCGGTCACTTGAAGCTGCGGACTCTCAAGGGGCGGATGCTGTCTCAGGCCGAGCGGCCGAACGGAGCATGACTCCGGCCGTGTACAGGATGACGGCCAGCACCACCCATTTGAGGACGGTCAGGGGAAGCGAAACCACGACATAGGCCGCCAGGAGCACCCCCAGCACTCCGAACACCATCACCATGAGCGACGCCTTCCGGTCGTGGGCTTTTTCCTTGATGAACCTCAGGCTGGCGGCCGAGATGAGCATGGCCGTCGAGGTCATCATGATCGGGAATGACACCCGGGGGCTCATCCCCAAGGCATAAACCAGGGCCATGCACGGGGCGAAGAATCCGACGCCCAGGGTGTGGATCGCGCCCAGGCCGAAACTCACGACGCCCGCCAGGATGAGCTTCCAGCCGGTGAGGCCCGTCGCTTCGCCGCCCTTGGGGAACCAGTTGAGCAGGCCGGCCAGCATGGCCAGGGCTACGGCCAGGAGGGCCACCCCGAGGCCGAGCTCGACTTTGCGGCGCGACCAGCGCGATACGACCCCGGCTCCCAGCGCGGCGCCGACCGGCGCGGCCAAGGCCATGACGGCCAGGGTCAGGGGAGCAACCTCGACCACGGTCATGAAGATGAAGGCCTGGCAGACCGAGGGCAGGGTGTTGCCCACGTTGAGCGTGCCGGGGATGATCCGGTCGTCCACCAGCTTGAAGAACTTGAAGACGGCCGTCTGCGGGGCGAAGCTGCCGATGCCCAGGGTGTCCAGGGCATTGGTCACGAAGCCGGTCCCGGCCAGGGCCGGCCAGGGCGCCTTGGAGAGCTTGTCCCGGTTCTTGAAGAAATCGACTCCGAAAACCGCCGCGTAAACGGCGGCGAAGACGCCCAATATCGACTTGAGCAGGATGATCATGGCATGCTCCTCGCAGGGCGAAGTTCGGAAAGGCGAGGCCGATTATCCCCCGGAACGTCGGCAATTACAAGAACCCGGACCGGTCCGGACCGGGGAGGGCGGCCGGGGCCGCCGCGCGGATTGACATTGATTGCTTGATTTCTATGTGCTATATTTCAGCCACAGCCAGGGCGAAGGACAGTGGGCATGAGCTCGCGTACGAAAACCAGGCAAGAAAACGCTCTCCGACAGGCGGCATACTCCGCCTTTCACAAGAAATTCGAAGACACCGAAGCCCGCTACCTGGCTTTGGTGGAACATCTGCCGGTGGGAGTCTACCGGACAACGCCCGAAGGCCGGTTCATCGAGGTCAACCCCGCCCTGGCCCACATGTTGGGCTTCGAGTCGCCTGAAGCCGTGAAAAATATGAACGTCAAGGATTTCTACGTCAGCCGCCGGGACCGGTCCAGCCACCTGAGGAAGCTCGACCGGTCGATCACCCTGTTTTCCGAGTTCCAGCTGCAACGCCGGAACGGGACGGTCATCTGGGTCCGGGATTATCCCCGGGCGGTCGCGGGCGGCCGGGGCGAAATCGGGTACTACGACGGCATCCTGGTCGATATCACCCGGGAGAAGATCGCCGAGGTGAGCCTGAAGAAGGCCCTGGTGGAGCGGGAGAAGGCCAGTCAGGAGCGGCAGAAGATGATCAAGAAGCTGGAGAGCATCTCCCTGACTGACGACCTGACCGGGCTCTACAACCGGCGCGGATTCTTCACCTTCGCCAAGCACTACCTCCAGGTCACGAGCCGCCGGAAAACGCCGCTGTTCATGCTGTTCCTGGACGTGGACAACATGAAGCGCATCAACGATTCCTACGGCCATCACGTCGGCGACGCCGCCCTGGTCCGGATGGCCAAGATCCTGAACCGGGTCTTCCGCAGCTCGGACGTGAAGGGCCGCATGGGCGGGGACGAATTCGCCGTGTTCCCGGTTGGGACGAACATAGCCAGCGTCGAGGCCGCCCAGACCCGGCTGAAGAAGGCCATCGCCGCCTTCAACGCCCGCAAGCGACGGTCGTTCCGGCTGGCGATCAGCTCCGGCATCTCCTGTTACGACCCGGATTATCCGGCCACGATCGAGGAGCTCCTCGTCCGGTCCGACAAGCTGATGTACGAGCAGAAACTCGCCAAGCACCGCTAAGTTCTGAGTTCGGTGACAGACATCTCAATTACCTGAATTGCCCTGGTTGAATTCCGGAAACAAGATGTCTGTCACTGAATTCTCAGCACCTTTTTGCTCATTCCGACGTATATATCTATGACCGTCATGAAACAGAGGTTTAGACAAAATGATAAAGAAAATAGCCCTTGTCATCTTCCTGCTTTTGCCCCTGTCCCTCGCGGCTGAAAAAGCCAAGCCGGCCGAAGAGCCGGCCGACCCGCGGCTCGAGCCTAAAACAGTCCAAGCCGTCCGCGCCGACTCGCCCATCAAGATCGATGGACTCCTCGAGGATAGGGCCTGGCAGGGTCCGGCCCGTTCGGATTTCATCCAGGCCGACCCCGTGGACGGAGGGGCGCCCACCGAGCAAACGGACGTGTGGGTGGCTTACGACGACGCCAATATCTACGTCGCCGCCTTCTGCCGCGATTCGGAGCCGGCTTCGATCCGGGCCATGCTCGGCCGCCGGGACGACGAGCTGGACTCGGACTGGTTCGTCGTCTCCCTGGACCCCTACTTCGACAAGCGGAGCGGGTTCGAGTTCTGCGTCACCCCGGCCGGCTCGATCATGGATTTGGCCTTGTCCAACGACGTCCAGGAAGATTCGACCTGGGACGCGGTCTGGGAATGGAAGGCCCAGGTCAACGGCCAGGGCTGGACCGTGGAGATGCGCATTCCGTTCAACCAGCTTCGTTTTCCCAAAAAGGACGATTATGTCTGGGGCGTCAATTTCAAGAGGATGATCAAGAGGAAGAACGAGCGGAACAGCCTGATCTGGGTCCCCAAGGACCAGATCGCCTATGTCTCCCGCTTCGCCCGGCTGGAGGGGATCCGCGACATTCACCCCGGGACCCACCTGGAATTCATGCCCTATACCGTGGGCCAGGCCCAGTTCAAGCCGGCCGAGGCGGGCAATCCGTTCCAGACGGGCCGGCGCTTCCTGGGCAACCTGGGATTCGACCTCAAGGTCGGCCTGAAGAGCAACCTGACCCTGGACGCCACGGTCAACCCGGATTTCGGCCAGGTCGAAGTCGACCCGGCGGTCATCAACCTCTCGGCCTACGAAACGTACTTCGAGGAAAAGCGGCCGTTCTTCATCGAGGGCGCCAGCCTGTTCAACGGCTTCGGCCGGGGAGGCGTCTACATGAACGCCAACATCAACTGGCCTCAGCCGCGCTTCTTCTACAGCCGCCGGGTCGGCCGCTCGCCGCAGGGCTTTCCCCTGCATGACGGCTTCGTCGATTTTCCCGACCGGACCACGATCCTGGGCGCGGCCAAGCTGACCGGCAAGTTGGCCGGAGGCTGGAACCTGGGGTTCATCAGCGCCCTGGCCAGCCGCGAGTACGCCCAGGTGGATGCGCTCGGCACGCGATACTCCGACGAGGTCGAACCCTTCTCCTACTACGGCGTCTTCCGCGCCCAGAAGGACATCGCCCAGGGACAGCGCGGCTATGGCGTCATTGCCACGGGAGTCATGCGGGACCTGGATGACGAAGTCCTGTCGAGCCTTCTCAACCGCAGCGCCTTCAGCCTGGCCGTCGACGGCTGGACGTTCCTGGATAAGAAAAGAGTCTGGGTGGTGAACGGCTGGGTGGGCGGAACGCGTTTGGCGGGCACCCGCCAGGATATCCTGCGCGTCCAGACGTCGTCCATGCATTATTTCCAGAGGCCGGACGCCGTCCATTCCGAAGTCGATCCGGAGGCGACATCCCTGACCGGTTGGGGAGCCCGGTTCAACCTGGCCAAGCAGCAGGGCCAGTTCCTGTTCCTGGCCTCGCTGGGAGCGCTGTCCCCGGGCTTCAACCCCAACGACGCGGGGTTCCAATATAACCGCTCGGATGTCATCAACTTCAGCGTCCTGCCCGCGTTCCAATGGACCAAGCCGGGGAAGGTCTTCCGGTACTTCCTTTTGCTCGGCGGAGCGTTCCGCAACTACGATTTCGACGGGAATATCACCTGGCATGGAGTCCTCTTCTCGGCCGAGGGACAGTTCTTGAACTATTGGGGGTTCAGTACGATGCTGGCCTACAATCCGCCTTCCATCAGCACCACCTTGACCCGGGGCGGTCCTTTGGCCAAGATGCCCTACGGCTATCAGATCGACTTGATGGGATATTCGGACAGCCGGAAACCCGTCGTGCTGGAAATGATGAACTCCTATTACCGCCGTCCGGACTCGGGATATGAATACTACGGAAATTTGTCGGTCCGGTGGAAGCCGCGGACCAACATCAGTCTTTCCGTGGGGCCGACGTTCGGGATTGAAAGATCCGAGCTCCAGTGGGTGACGAAAAGGGCCGATCCGCTAATGACCTCGACCTACGGCACGCGCTACATTTTCGGCCGGATCGACCAGAAGACCCTGGCCAGCGAGATCCGGCTGAACTGGATCTTCACCCCCAAGCTCAGCCTTCAGCTCTATCTTCAGCCGTTCCTGGCCGTGGGCCATTACGACCGGTTCAAGGAGCTGGCCCGGCCCAAGGAGTTCGAATACAACGTCTTTGGCGAGGGCGGCTCGACCATCAGCTATGCCGACGGCTTATACACGGTCGACCCGGACGGGGATGGCCCGGCGGCGGCTTTCAGCTTCGGCAACCCGGACTTCAACATGAAATCCCTGCGGGGGACCATCGTCCTGCGCTGGGAATACCTCCCCGGCTCGCTGCTCTATGTCGTCTGGACGCAGAACCGGGCGGATTTTGGCAACCCGGGGGATTTCCAGTTCCGGCGCGACTTGGGAGATCTGCTGACCGCCCCGGGCGACAACATCTTTCTGCTGAAAGCGTCCTACCGCTGGAGCCTTTAGTGAGGAAGTACCACCACCTGGGCATCCCGACCAAGACGCCGCGGCCGAACGAGACCTATTTCCCCGAATTCAAGGCTTACGCGGCCGGGTACGAGACGAGCCCCTTCGGGGTCGAATGGATGCGCTATGAGGAAGGCTGTCCGCTCCCCGAGCTCGTCCGGACCGTTCCCCACGTAGCCTTCGAGGTCGATGACCTCGAAGCCGAGCTCGCAGGCCGGCGGGTCATCATCCCGCCCAACAGCCCTTCGTCCGGAGTGAGGGTGGCGTTCATCGAGGACGACGGTGCGCCGATCGAATTCATCCAGCTTGCCCCTGCCCCTGAAAGAGATCGGTGAAGAGATCGGTGACAGACATCTCAATTACCCGAATTCCCCCCGTGAGACGTGCCGGGTAGCTCCGGCGTCTTCCAAGTTGTAATAGGTTTTGGTTTGAATTCAGGTTTGAATTCGGTGACAGTCATCTCTATTACCAGAATTCTTTCTCCAACTATCTCAGAAATCTATGCTGACTCCATGCATTCCACTAATTTCAGTTTCTGCTATACCGATATGTGCTGCGCTAAGCCTGCTGTCTGATAGGTAGCAAATGCCAAGAATAGCCAGAGTTGTGATTCCTGGAATTCCCCATCACATCGTTCAGAGGGGACATCGGCGCCAGCGTGTTTTCTTTTGCGATGAGGATCACGAGCTCTATCTCAGCCTCCTTAAGAAATATGGGGAAAAGGAAGGCATCGCTTATTGGGCTTATTGCCTAATGGAGAATCATGTCCACCTTGTCGCAGTGCCAAGATTTCCGGATAGTCTCAAACGAGGATTGGGCATTGCCCACTGGAAATATAGCCTGATCATCAATTTGCGTGAGGGCTGGCAGGGATATCTCTGGCAAAGCCGCTTTTACTCCCATCCGCTTGATGATTTCTACTGGAGGGTGGCTGTTCGCTATTCGGAGATGAATCCGGTACGAGCGGGTATCGTAAAACAGCCGCAAGACTATATCTGGTCAAGCGCACGGGCGCATATCTTCCATAAAACCGACCTGATTCTTTCTGAAAGCCCGTTGGACCATGAAGTTAAAGACTGGGGTAAGTTTCTTGCTTCGGGAATGACGGACTCTGAGCTCAAGCTGCTTCGCCTACATTCAAGTACCGGAAGGCCCCTTGGGGATGACGCTTTTGTTCAGCGGCTTGAAGTTCTAACTGGGAGAAGGCTAATGCCAATTAAACCAGGGCCAAAGCCTAAGGATTGAATTGGAGCCAATAGATTATGAAATATGAAATCGGTGCCTATGAAATCGGTGCCAGACATCTCAATTACCCGAATTCCCCCCTCCCGAATTCCGGAAACAAGATGTCTGTCACCGAACTAGGCCCTGGTTCGTCCAGCCCTGGTGCTTGTAGTAGGCGTCGAGGATGGAGTTGTAGAACGCCGGGTCGACCCGTTCGCCCTTGTGCCCGCCCCGGCTGAGCGGTACGGTCAGCTTGGCCGGGACGTGGGCGTCGTAGGCCCGGTCGCGCCCCTGAAGATTATTGATGCGGCGCTCCAAAGAGTAAATTCTTTTCCCGCACTCTTTCAGGGATTCCGCCGTGTACTCGATCCCGGTCAAGGCCCGGTACAGCGTCAAGAACGTTTCCGATCCGACGTCGGCAGTGAAGAAATCACACAGCCCCAGGGAATCGACCAGGGCCTTGCCGAACTGGCCCTCGGCCACGTAGGCGGCCAGCTCGTTGGCCTCCTTCAGCCCCGACTCCTCGGCCTGGATGGTCCAGGCGTAGGTATGATCTCCCCGGCCGCGATTGGAGGTCCCGTAAGCGGTGAACATGCCGGGGAAGGCTTTGGGGTGCACTCCGGCATAACCCAGCCCGCCGAAGGCGGTCGTGGCGCAATAAGCCATGTCCCGGACCTCGGCCGCGCTCCGGCCGGCGCCCGCCTCGGCGATCACCCGGTCGGTGTGATGACCCAGCAGGCGGCCCAGGTCGTCCGAAGCATAAGCGATCGATTCCAGGACCTTGAGCATCTCCGGCGCGTCGCCGAACTTCAAGCGGCTTCCGAACTTGCCCAGAAATCCTTTTTCGCTGAGCTCCATGGCCCCGGCCATGACGCTGCCGAAGGTCATGGTGTCGAGGCCCAGCTCGTTGCACATCCTGTTCATGTGGAAGATCGCGTCCCGGTCCACGATGCAGCAGTTGATCCACAGGGCGATGGTCTCGAACTCCGGCCGGACCCCGCTCCCGGCATAGGGCGGCTCCTCCACGCGGGCCGAGCGCGTACAGAAGATGTGCCGGCAGCGGTTGCAGACGTTGTTCTTGCCCGAGATCCGGAGGAAGGCGTCCGTGGACACCTTGGCGTAGTCGTCGGGGTCGAACGCGCCTTCGTCGAAGTTGTGCCAGGGCAGGTAGCCGCCCGCTTTCCCCAGGTAGCCGCCGTTGAAGGCCCGGTCGAGCCACCAGGTCGTGCCGGTGGTCGGCCGGAAGGACGCGGTCTTGTGCGGGTCGTCGACCGCCGCCTTGATGAGGGCGTCGAGCTCGGCCCCGACCGTCTTGAACGCCTGGGCGTCGAAGGGGACCACGGGCTCCGAGCCGAAGGCCGTGATGGCGACCAGGTTCTTCGAGCCGAACACGGCCCCGGCCCCGCCCCGCCCGAAGTTGCGGTGGTAATCCGCGGTCAAGCAGGCGAAGTCTACCCGGTTCCATCCGCCCGGCCCGACGCAGACCGTGGACGACCCCTTGTGCTTCTGCGTCAGGAAATCGGTCACGGCCGTGGCCTGACGGATGACCTTTCGGCCGTTCCGCGCCTCGAACAGGTCGTCCTCGGCGTCCAGGATCTCGACCCGGCCCTCGGAGACGAGAAGCCTCACAGGCCGGTCGGCTTGGCCGTCGATGATGATCTGGTCGAAGCCCGCCCGCTTGAGCATGTTATGGAACAGGCCGCCGGCGCTGGCGTGAGTGATGAGCCCGTAGAGGGGCTTGTGTCCGGGAACCCAAGGGGCGTCGTTCGGCGAGCGGGTCATCGTTCCGATGAAGGAGCAGGAACCCCTTCCGGCCGTGGGCACGGGCGTGTCGTTCGGCGCGGCCGAGCCGATGATGATCCGGTTTTCGGGACTGAGCGGGTCGCGGAGCGGCGCGCGGCCCTTCAAGTGTTCGGCGAGGAGCCAGGCTTGGACGCCCCGGCCGCCGACATACTGCTCATAGATCTTCGGGTCGGGAGAGTCCAGGCGAACCCGGCGCGCGGCGAGGTCGACCCAGGCCCACCGGCCCTTATAGCCGTGGAACGCGTTGGGGGAAGAGGGCATGAAGACTCCTTCTCATTCCGGCCTTGGCTTGAGGATCAACAGCGAATAGGAAATATAGATACGGCCGGGCGAAAAGTCAAATTGCCATCTGCTTCCAAATCGTCTATTTTATTCTGGTGGACCCTCGGCGCGATCGCCGGCCGCTGGGAGATGGAATCCCCGGGCCGGGGAGGATCTCCGACTAAAGTCAAGATCGTGGGTCTCGTCCGATCCTCCCGGTTTCCAAGGAAAATCACGGCCGCGATCGAGGATGAGCGGCGCCGGCTCGAGCAATTCCTCAACCGGAAGCTCTTGCCCTTGGCCGGGGCGAAGGAGGAGTCATGACCATCGACCTGTATCAAGTGGACGCGTTCACCGGCAGGCTTTTCGGCGGCAACCCGGCCGCGGTTTGCCCCCTGAAGACCTGGCTGCCGGACGGGACCATGCAGAGCATCGCCGAGGAGAACAACCTGTCCGAGACCGCCTTTTTCGTAAAGCGGGGCGATGTCTTTGAAATCCGCTGGTTCACGCCCAAGGTCGAGATCGCCCTGGCCGGACATCCCACCCTGGCCGCGGCCCATGTGATCTTCCACCACCTGGGCCATTTCATGAGCCGGATCGACTTCGATTCCAAGAGCGGCCGGCTTACGGCCGAGCGCCGGGGAGACGTCATCACCCTGGATTTTCCGGCCTTTCGTCCAAAGCCGGTCGCGGCGCCGCCCGCGCTCGCGGCCGGCCTGCGGAAGAAGCCCCGCGAGGTATTCCTGGGCCGGGATTACCTGGCCCTGTTCGAGACTGAGGAGGAAGTGCGGGCCGTCGCTCCGGACTTCGGCGTGTTAGCCGAGCTCGATTGCCTGGGCATCATCATCACCGCTCCCGGCCGGAAATCGGATTTCGTCTCGCGCTTCTTCGCGCCCCGGGCTGGGATCAACGAGGACCCGGTCACGGGCTCGGCCCACACCATCCTGATCCCGTTCTGGGCGGAACGCCTGGGCAAGCCCAAGCTTCACGCCTTTCAGGTGTCTAAGCGTATAGGAGAGCTTTTTTGCGAACACCTGGGCGAGCGGGTCCGCATCGGCGGCCGGGCCGTGACCTACCTCACGGGCCAGGTCGAGCTTCCGGCGACGGCTTGACACGGATGGGGAAAAACCACATAAGATGGGGTCAAGACCTCGGGCTTTGACCATGATGGACAAGGATCGTTCGCCGATCTTCCGCCGCGGAATCCTGGCCGTCCTGGCCTTACTGGCGTTCCTCGTGATCTTCAGCCCGGCCTGCCGGAAGGTCAAGGAAGAAGAACCGACTCTGATCCGGCTCACCGACGCTCTGGTGCGTCAGGGGATCGTGGCCAGCCCGTTCTTGGACTATGTGTCCAATCCCGAGGGGTGGGCCAAGGATTGCCCCAACCTCGCCGACATCGCGAACGCCTTTGCCCTCCGGGACACGGGGACGGGAAGAAACCCCCTTCTCATCAAGAAGAAGATGAAGTTCGGATGGCTCGAGGAGAACGTCCTGGCGGCGCCGCCCAAGAGCATCTTCCGCATCCGGGTCAGGATCCCCGCCGGATCCACCCTGGAATTCGGGGCGGGGATCTATTGGGGCAGTGACCCGGGCCAAAATAAAGGGAAGAAGCGCGAGGTCGATTTCTACGTGGCGGTCAAGCGCGCCACCGGGACCGACTCGGTCTTTCAGAAAGGGCTGACCCTGACCTCCGCCGAGCCTTTCGTCATCCACCGCCAGAGGATCGACCTGGACCCCTATGCCGGCCAGGACGTCGACTTGGTCTTCACCACCCGCGGCCGGAGCGACACGCTCGCTTTCTGGTTCAATCCCGTCATTTTCCGTGCCGATGAGGACAGCCCGATCGTCATCCTAGTTTCCCTGGATACCCTCCGGGCCGACCATCTCTCCTGCTACGGCTACGGCCGGGCTACGAGTCCACGCTTGGATGAGCTGGCCTCCGACTCGGTCCTCTACGAGAACGTCTTCGCCCCTTCGCCCTGGACGCTTCCCTCGCACGTCTCCCTCCTGACCGGCCTGGACGAGATCAATCACGGCGTGAGCACCTCCTCGGACCGGATGGACCCGGACCTTCCCGTCCTGGCCGACCTTTTGCGGCCGCACGGCTTCGTGACTCAAGCCTTCACCGGGGGGGGATTTCTCAATCCGATGTACGGGTTCAGCCGGGGCTTCGACTCCTATCGCACCGAAGGCCGGATGGTCTCGGATAACGGGGCTCAGGTCCTGGCCGACGCGGTCCTGCCCTGGCTGGAGAACAACCGGCAGAAGACGTTCTTCCTCTTCCTCCATACCTACCAGATCCACCAGCCGTACCTGGCGCCGGCCCCGTTCAACCGGATGTTCCTGGACGCGGACGCGGCCCTGGACCATGTCGACCTGGGCCAGCTCCGGCTCAACATGGAGAACCGATATCAGCCCCAGACCGACGCCCAGCGACGGAACTATGCGGGCTTATACGACGCCGAGATCCGCTACACGGACGAGGCCCTCATCGGCGGGCTGGTCGACCAGCTGAAGGCGCTGGGCTTGTACGACCGGACCATGCTCATCGTCACCTCCGACCACGGCGAAGAATTCTTCGAGCACGAAGCCTGGACGCATGGACACGCCCTCTACAACGAAACCATCCGGGTCCCCCTGCTGATCAAATATCCGGCCTCACGGGAGAAGGGGACTCGGGTCAAGGATATCGTCCGGCTGACCGATATCATGCCCACCATCCTCGAGGAGCTGGGCGTCGGCTACGCCCGGAAAGAGCTGGACGGCCGGAGCCTGCTCGGGCTGAAGAGAGGTGGCCCCGGCTCGGAGCGCATGTTCCGCAGTTCGCGCGCCGACGGCATCGTCGAGGACCGCGTCCCCGGCAAGAGGGCCGTCAACCGCGGATTCTATAAGATCATCGTCAATGATTCCTACGCGCCCGAAGAGCTATCCTTTTTCCGGTTTCCCCCCCGGCGTCAGGAGCGGGTGGAGGTGTACGACCTGGCCGCCGACCCGGCAGAGACGAAGAACCTGGCCGCGAGCCGTCCCGACTTGGCCCTCAGCTTGTCGAAATACCTGGAAAAGGCCATGAGCCGCGCGAAAAAAAGGGCTTCTTCGGGCGCGGCCATGTCCGAGGATGTCCGGGAAGAGCTCAAGGCCTTGGGCTACATCCGTTGAAGCCGGGCCGCGCCGCGGCGCTCAGAGGTTGGGCAGCTCCCGGTAATCGACCGTGATCTGGGTCCCTTTCCGCGGCCGGAGCAGGTCCACCACCTTGAGGTAGGTCCTGTTCTTTTTCTTCCAGAGGCGGTTCAGCTTGCGGGCGTAGTGGGCCACGGCCACGCTCAGCCACTGCCAGGCCAGGATCCTGGCCGCCGTCTGTTTCAGCGAATAGAACTTCTTGTGGCAGAAGATCTGCGCCTTCTGCAGGTCGAACAGGGAGAACCGTGCCGGCCGGAAGACGACGTGGTGGGCGTCGTACAGGGCCCAGTCGCTGAACTGGATCCGGTTTTCCGAAGTCATCTTCCGGTAGAGCTCGGACCCGGGAAGGGGAGTGAGGATGAGGAACTGGGTCGTGGCCAGCCGGGTTTTGACCGCGAACTTCAGGGTCTTCTTGACCGACTGCCAGTCGTCCTCGTCGAACCCCAGGACGAACATGCCGTGGATCCGGATCCGATGGCGGTGCAGGACCTTGACCGCCCGGGACATGTCCTCGACGGTCTGCTTTTTTTTCATGGCGTCCAGGCTGCCGGGGTTGACCGACTCGAACCCGATGTACAGGGTGTGGCAGCCGGCCTTTTTCATGAGCCGGACGAGCTCCAGGTCACGGGCGATGTCGGCCCGGACCTGAGTCGTCCATTGGAACTTGAACCGCTCCCGGATCATGGCCTGCAGCAGCTCCTTGGTTCGCTCCCGGTTGGCGGCGAAGTTGTCGTCGTAGAAGAAGATGTTGTTCCGGCGGTGGTTGTACAGGCGAAGCTCCCGGATGATGTGGTCCGTGGAGCGGAAGCGGTACTTTTTGCCGAACATGCCGGTCACGGAGCAGAACGAGCAGTCGAACGGACAGCCGCGCGAGGTCTGGACGGGGATGGGCGGCGTGAACCGCCGCGCCGGCCGGTCGGGCTTGAGGAGCGTAAAGTCGGTGTGGGGGATGGCGTCCAGGTCCTTGGCCGGGGGGAGCATGGGATTGTGGACGACCCGGCCGTCCTTGAGACGGGACAGGTTGGGCACGGAGTCGAAGTTCCGGTTGCCCTCCCAGGCGTCGATGAACGCCTCGAGCGCCCGTTCCCCTTCGCCGCGGATGATGAAGTCCGAGTGCTCCAGGGCTTCCTCGGGCAGGAAGGTCACGTGCGGCCCGCCCATGAGCACCGGGATGCCCATCCCGCGAATTTTATCGGCCAGGGCGTAGGCCCGCGGGGCGGTGGAGGTGATGGTCGACAGGCCGACCAGGTCGGCGGAGGCGACCGCCTCGAAATCGATGCGGCGGAGGTCCTCGACGAAGACCTCGACCTCCCAGCCGCGGGCTTTCAGCATCGTCCCCAGGATGAGGATGCCCAGGCGGGGCAGGGGGAACGAGGAAAAGATGTGAAGGTTGGGAGCCTGAGGCTCGATGAATACGATTTTCGCCATGGCGCGTCCTTCCTCCGGCTAGGAGCTCGAGCGTTTGCGGGACTTGTCCTTGAGGCCGAGGATTTCTCTTTTCTTTTTTTTGAGAAGGCCTTCCCAGCGGTCGATCCCCTCCCGGAACAGGCGCATCTTGTCGAACAGCGTCTGAATCTCCTGCAGCATGGTGTTGAGCTTGGCCTGGGTCTCGGACTTGGAGAAGGTCTTGATGTCCTTCTGGATGGCCAGGAAGTCCTTGAAATATCCGGAGAAGGTCTTGATCTCCTCCAGGGCGTAGCCGAAGAGCTGGAGGTCCTGGATGAGCTTGCAGAGGTAGACATAGACCTGGGAATAGAGACGGAACCCGCCTTCGCTCCGGCGGTCCGGCTCGAT
>Ga0209254_10004174_pt1 | contig 13221 bp, 13 predicted proteins | sample FrelakmetDIP11DI_FD_187148 | JGI IMG/M metagenome (GOLD analysis project Ga0209254, IMG submission 187148) | Freshwater lake sediment microbial communities from the University of Notre Dame, USA, for methane emissions studies - DIP11 DI (SPAdes)... | ecosystem: Environmental > Aquatic >...
CAGAACTTGCCCCCGCTTACGGTGTTCGTGCCGACGGCGGCACCGGCCTGGCTGGATTTGAAGGGGAGCGCCATGCCTGCCAGGGCAGCTCCGGTCATTTTCAGAAACGATCTTCTTTGGATCTTATTATCCTCCATTGCAACTCCTCCTTTGTTTAAAATGGTTTAACATTTAAAAGACGGTTGTTGCGGATTTTTAACCCCCTTTCGGGGGCATATAATCAAGGCTGTGAACCCTCATCTGTCAGATATTTTTATCATGAGATACTCTTGAGCCGCTGACCAATAACCTTCTTGCGGGGAAATTTTACCTGAATGACAATTAAATATCCAGCAAATTAATTTTATTATTAAATGTTTTTTTCTGGAAAGTTATAAATTGAACTATGCGGGCACAAAAAAAGGATTTGTGCTGACGGCGCAAATCCTTTCTGTTCGTATGCAGGCAAGCAGGATGGTTATGCTTCAGCTTCTTTCTTCTCTTTTTTCTCCTTCTTTTCCTTCTTTTCTTTTTTGCCTTCTTTCACCGGCGGGGCTTCGGCTTTCCCCTTTTTACCCTTGGGGGCTGCTGCTGCCTGTGCAGCCCGTTCCTGCCGCTGCAGTTTGGCCTGTTCGATGGTCTTGGCCCGTGCCTCTATTGAGACTATTGCCTGGGAGCTTCTCTTGATGTCAGACAGCAGGCGTTTTATTACCCGGTCTTTCCGTATCTTCTCCTTGGCCACGCCCTGTTCAATCAGTGCTGCTTTTCGCTCAGCGAGTTTGCGCACAAACCGCTGCTGTTGCGCCTGCCGTATCTGTTTTTCATTTGATCCCATTGCTGCTCCTTTTAATGCAAGATTAACCCCGGAGAGTAGGGGTTAATGAGTGGGGGAGTTGAGGAGTTTACGAGTCAACCACTCCAGGACTCTTCACTCTTAACTTTAATTTGTTTCTGCAGTGTCAATTGGTTTGAAGATTGGCTGAGTATAGGGTGAAGAGCCGCAGGTGTCAAATAAAAAAAGCGGCGTTGCCTTCAATTGGGCTTTTCAGGGCGGCTTTTTTAAACACAGACCCTGCGGCCTCAGTATCTTTTACCCCTTAATTAATCTTTGACAGCAAGAAAAAATTAATGCTACATACACATACTGAAACGGCTGATCGCCGCAAGATAACAGCTAACAGCTTATGGGGAAGGCCCTATGGAAGAAAAATGTATCAAGGACAGCTGCGTCACCATTTCCTACGTGATGCTGCCGGAAGATGCAAATCCTTCAGGAAATGTGCACGGCGGTGTCATCATGAAGCACATTGACATGACGGGAGGCGTTGTGGCCATGAGGCACTCCCGCAGCAACGTGGTCACGGCCTCAATTGACAGCCTGATATTTCACTACCCGGTTTTTATTGGTGACCTTATCACGCTCAAGGCGAGCCTGAACATGGTGGCACGCTCCTCTATGGAGGTTGGCGTGCGGGTGGAAACGGAAAATCTTTTCACCGGAGAGGTCCGGCACACGGCCTCTGCCTATCTCACCTTTGTTGCCCTGGACCGCAACGGCCGGCCCTCCCGGGTGCCGCCGCTCACCCTTGAAACGGACGAAGACCAGCGGCGCAACCGCCAGGCAGCGGCGCGCAGGGAAATCCGGCTTGCAGAAAAAAACAAGAAAGCTGCAGAAAGCAAAAAATAATTAACTGCAGGGAACCTTGAGTTTAAGAGTAACGGAGTTAGGGAGTTGCGGAGTATAAAATAGTAATCCTGAACTCCTTAACTCTTCAACTCTCTAAAATCGGGAGGTGCGATGGAACAGGTAGTTACAACCTATTGCGGCATCTGTGAAAAGACCTGCGGCATGCAGGTCACGGTCAAAGACAATGCGGTGCAGAAAGTAGAAGGTTTGAAAGAACACCTGCGCAGCCGCGGCGATTTGTGCGTGAAGGGCAGGGCAGCAAAGGATATTCTGTATGCTCCTGACCGGCTGAAAACTCCCCTGAAAAAGGTTGACGGAAAGTGGATCGCAATAAGCTGGGATGAAGCACTGGGTATAATTTCCCAGAAGCTTGAAGAAGTAAAATCACAATACGGTGCCAACAGCCTCGCGGTCTATCACGGTCAGACCTACCTCAAAAACTGCGTTGCCATGTTTTCCATGAAGCGCTTTCTCTCCCGGTACGGAACGGCAAACCTCTGCTCTGCTGCGAGCGAATGCTTTATCCCCCAGCTCCTGTGCGGCATTACCACCTTCGGCAGTCTGCCCATGGCGGATGTTACACACAGCCGATGCGTTATCATCTGGGGCGCTAACCCTTTTGCCAGCGGCAGCCTTGAGGGGTGCAATACGCGCAGCATGCGGATTTTAAATGAGCTGAAAGAAAAAGGCGCCCGCTTCATAGTTGTTGACCCCCGCACCCCGGATGTTGCTCAGCTTGCCGATATACACCTCCAGCCCCGGCCGGGCACTGATGGAGCACTGGCGCTGGGCATGATGCGGGTCCTGGTTGATGAAAACCTCTATGACCGGGACTATGTTGAAAAGTACACCGCCGGCTTTGACCAGCTCAAGGAAATGCTTGCGGACTATGATTTGGAGAAAATAGAGAAGATCACCATGGTTCCCCGGAGCGCGATTGAACAGGCCGCACGCCTGTTTGCAGCGGTTAAACCGGCAAGCATCATGAACGGTAACGGTCTTGAGCATCACACCAACACGGTCCAGACCCTCAGGGCGCTTTCAATACTGCTGTCTATCACCGGAAACATCGATGTGCCGGGCGGCAATACATTTCTATCTCCGGTTTTTCTCTCCATGGAGGATGCTGAAGACATTCCTGCCCCTGCCGGAAGCCCCATCGGCATGGATGAGCATCCGATGTTTGTGAGCATGATCAACCAGGCGCAGGCTTTGGTGGTCATTGAAAAAATGCTTGCAACAGAAGAGAGCCCCATAAAGGCGATGCTCGTTGCCGGCGGCGCGCCGATACCGGAGCTTGCCAATACCGGCAGGGTGAAAGAGGCGTTTCAGAAGCTTGAGTTTATGGCCGTGATTGATCAGTTTTTGACGGAAACCGCAGAGTATGCCGATGTGGTGCTGCCGGCGGCCTTTTTCCTGGAGCGCGACGAAATCGCAACCATGCCGCTCAATCTGCAGAACCGGGCAGTGGATGGCGGCCAGTGCTGGCCTGACTGGAAAATCTGGTGGGAATTGGGAAAGCGCATGGGGTATGAAAAACATTTTCCCTGGAGCGGATTTGCCGAGGCGGCAGACCTGCTGCTGCAGTCAGCCGGCTACAGCTATGAAGAGCTCAAAAAACATCCTGAAGGGATTATGGAGAAAGCTGTTCCGGGTAAATTTCTTGAAAATGGTTTCTATACCTTCTCCGGCAAAATAGAACTCTATTCTCAATCGCTGGCGTCAAACGGCTATGACCCGCTGCCGGTGTATCGTGAGCCCATGGAAAGCATCGTGAGCACTCCGGGGGTTGCCCGGGAGTATCCGCTCACCATGACCACGGGCGCGCGGCAGCCCATGTATTTGCATTCCCAGCACCGCAACATCCCAAGCCTGAACAAGCTGCTTCCCTCACCCTGGCTTGAAATCAACCCGCAAACAGCCCGTGAATGCGGGATTCATGACGGTGATACGGCGATCGTGGAATCACCGCGGGGAAGCATTTCCATGAAGGCCCGGGTGACTGAGGGCATCCTCCCCGAAGTCGTGCATTTGCCTCATGGCTGGCGTCATGCAGACTGTAATCTGCTCACCGACCATGCGCAGCGCGACCCCATTTCAGGGTTCCCGGGATTAAAGTCATCGCTGTGCCGGGTAAGGAAGGCGTAAAACAAGAAGACAGAACACAGAGGACAGACAACAGAGATAAGACGCAGAGTGATCGTATGTTTGGTAACCGGATAACCCTTTTTAAGCTGTTTGGTTTTGCCGTGCGGGTTGACATGAGCTGGGTGGTGCTTGCAGTTCTTGTGACCTGGTCGCTCGCCAAGGGGCGGTTCCCGTCTACCCTGAATGAAACATATCCGCAGAGCTACTACTGGCTGATGGGAGCAGCGGGAGCCATCGGCCTGTTTGCTTCAATCATCTTTCACGAGCTTTCCCATTCGCTGGTTGCAAAACAGTACGGGCTGCCCATCAGCGGCATCACGCTCTTTATTTTCGGGGGCGTTGCAGAGATGGAGGAGCAGCCTGAGAATGCCAAAACAGAGTTGCTGATGGCTGCAGCAGGGCCTGCTTCCAGCGTGCTGCTTGGCCTGGTGTTTTATGGAGTTGCCTTTTTCGGGAAGTACCATCAGTGGCCAGAGCTGATAACAGCGGTCATAGATTATCTTGCCTCGATCAATATAGTGCTTGCTGTATTTAATCTCATACCGGCTTTTCCCATGGATGGCGGCCGCATCCTGCGGGCGGCGCTCTGGGGCTGGAAGGATAATCTTCGCTGGGCAACCAGAATAGCAGCCCGCGCCGGTTCAGTATTCAGCGTGCTGCTGATTATTATGGGAGCCCTGATTGTGATGTGGGGAAATTTCATCGGGGGATTCTGGTTTATAATAATCGGCATGTTCATTAAGCGCGCTGCTGACATGTCCTACCAGCAGGTGATTATGACGCGGGCTTTACAGGGTGAGCCGGTAGGGAGGTTCATGCGCTTAAACCCGGTGACCGTGCCGCCCCATATCACCATCCGGGAACTGATAGAAGACTACGTATACCGCTATCACTATAAAATGTTTCCGGTAGTGGAAGGCGAACGGCTTGCCGGCTGCATCAGCACCCGGCAGGTAAAAGAGCTGCCGCGTGAGGCATGGGAAAGCACCCCCGTCAGCGCGGTCATGGAGCAGTGCTCAGCTGAGAACTGCATACAGCAGGAAGCTGATGCCACAAAAGCGCTTGCCCGGATGAGTCAGCGCGGAGTGTCGCGCCTCATGGTGGTGAGCGGCGACCGTTTGCTCGGGATGGTGACCTTGAAAGACCTGCTGCAGTTCCTGTCGCTGAAGATAGAGCTTGAGGACAATGAGCGGTAACACGCCATCAATCCCGAACGCGTTCGGGGCTGATGGTTGTTTTTTTACTGCGGTATAACAGCACCGCTTCCTCGCCGACAATCGTAAAGATGAGTGTCAGCAGGTAGCGCATCCCCAGTTCCTTACCCACTGACCACACAATCTGCCTGCCGTAGAACCAGGGGTTTGATACATTATAGGCCCCCCAGACAAGTTTTCGTGCGGTATTTACAAATTTATTTCCCAGAAATTTTACCACCGGGTTTTCCTTAACCTTTACATACCCGCTATGCAGGAGCATCATCTCCGCGATGGTTCTGTCCCGCAGGACGGTGAGCGGAAACTTGTTGAGATAGCCTTCAAGGCGCTCAGCAACCCGCTTGAAAAGATGCAGCAGCCCCAGCACGGAGACCTGATACAGCGGCTCTTCGGCGTCCGGGTAATAGACCGCCGCAATTTTTGCCACGAGCTCCCGGTTAAGGGCCAGAACATAGTCAGCAGTCAGCACTGTTTCTGAGGAAAAATTTTTCCAGACCCTGCTGCGCTCAGCCTCGATAATACGATACGCACCCTCATCCTGGAGCGTTGGTTCCGGCACTTTTTCAAACGGCACGCCGGACAGGTTCGTCATTTCCAGCTCAAACTTTTTCACCTTCGCCCGTTCCCTGCGAAACAGCAGGAAGAGTGCCGTTGACATGATCAGCAGAATTAGTGCTATCGTTAAATAATAATGCTCTGACATGGTATGATGATAGATATTGTAATAGCGCAGCCGCTTATTTGAATTATACCGTCTCGTTACAGATAATCAATGCTATCCGGCAATTCTTGAAAAAAATTTATCTCGCTTAGTGCTTCGATTCGCAAATACGGTGACGTATGGGATCCAAAGAAATGCCTTGCAATGCTCACGCAGCCCTTCGAAAAGCATGCGTGGCAGTATAGCACAGGTTCTTTTTTAGCAATAAAAAAATCCCAACCTATCGCTCGTTAGGTTGGGATTTTTGTTCAGGAAGGATAGTTAGACTTTGCTAACGTTAACTGCCTGGGGACCCTTCGGGCCGTTTTCGACTTCAAAGGTAACCTGGTCACCCTCGTTCAGGTTTTTGAACCCGGTGCCGGCTATGGCTGAGTAGTGAACAAATACATCATCACCGCCCTGCCGTTCAATGAACCCAAAGCCTTTTTTCCCATTAAACCATTTTACTGTTCCGTTTTCCATGTAAAAATCCTTTCTTAATCTTAAATGTTGTTACAAATCCGCACTGAGGCGGAACAGAATAAGTACAGCCAACGTGAGTTCTTCCGCAATAAAAAAATCGCAGCCACGGTTCGAGCGAAACACCATAGGTGCGATTATATTCTTCTGCTACAGGTTCTATGCTCCAGCTTTACTAAAACAAACATGTTCTGCTTGAGATCTAAAAAAACTCAACAACGGTGTACTGAAGAAAATAATTATCATGGCTATATATGAAAAGCAAGCACTATTATTACTATCTGCCCATGAAATATTCTGTTTTTCTGCATCCGGTAATTTGCTGTAGTTCTATGATAGCATGTGCTAATTATATTTTCATGATGATATTTTTGGATTGAACAGAGCAGCAGGTGTTTTAGGGAGATGTTGGTATGCGCATTATCATTGACGCCTATAATATAATCAGAACAAATCCGGAGAGCAAAGGCATTGAGGAGGTGCACGGAAATCAAAAAGCCCGGGACTGGCTCATCGATTTGTGCAGAGGAGTTCTCAGGAACGGGGAGGAATGGATCCTGGTCTTTGATGGGGACGGTGCTGCTGCTGTAGAATCAATGGGCGGGGGAAGCCTGGTTGTGCGGTACTCCGCGCCGCGTTCGGCAGATGAGGTAATCAGGGAGTGCGGCGAAGACGCCGTGGCACTGCATATCCCCGCGCGCATTGTTTCATCAGACCGGGAAGTTCAGGTCCAGGGCTGCGACCGGCAGGACAGTGCTTCCTTTATTGATTTTGTCGCGAAAAGAAACGCTGCGCCGCAGCGGCCAAAGGCGCCTTCCAAAGCAGAGCAGGCAGAAAAAATTATAAAAGCTCTTCAGGCGTACGGGGCTATCTCCCCCGGCGCCCGGATTGACCGGCAGTTCAAAGATGAGCTGGTTGAAAATATTTCCTATCTCTGTGCGCGGAAGCTGCCGCCCCAGAAAATGGCGCGCGACATAGAGAAGTTCCTGCGCGACCGCCTGGCGCTGCGGCCCGATCCGCAGAAGGAAGTATTCAGGACCATAAAGAAGGTTTTCGAATAGAAGCGTTTACCGCTCCCGCAGCGGCTCAGCCTGCCTTGAGTTCCTTCTCAATTTCATCGACTAAGTGCGCTCCTAATTTGTATGCTTCATCAAGCCGCTCTGCGAACCGCTCCTCGGTTATATTTTCAACCCCGCCCACGTACATCTCATGAGATGTGTCAACCTGTTCCAGCATCAGGTGTGATTCAATGGCCTCAAAGCAGGGGTCAGCCATAACCTCCTTGAATTCATCTGCCGCAGCGCCGGTAACAATAAAGGCTGCTTTTCGTTTAAAGTTCGCCGGGCAGCGTGACTCGGGGAGTTTCCCATAAGCATCCGGCGCCTTATAGGTGAGCATGATTTTTCTCTCAAGAAATGTTTTCATCAGGGCAGTCACAGTGGCATCATAGACCGGTGAGGCAAAGATATAGCCGTCCGCTGTTACATACTCTTCCAGTATGGCCGCCACATCATCCTTGAGGGGACAGTTGCCAATCAGCAGGTCGGGATTATTGCGATAGCAGGTGTTGCATCCCATGCAGTATTTGATGTTAAGCTTTATCAGGTCATAGCGTTTGGTGATAGCACCCCTGCTCTCGGCACCCTCGAGCGCTTTTTTGAGAAGCTTTGCGCAGTGACCGTTGACCTTGGGGCTTCCTAAAAATCCAAGAACTAACATGTACAGTAACTCCTTCCTGCGTTATCGATGTGAGATTGCAGATAAAACAATATGTATATATCCCATAATACATTGAAATGTAAGGGCATTTTTAAGACCGGGATTGAAGATGTTTTGATTATTTCAGTGCATGGTGTTATTATCTTCCTGCAGCAACGCGGGGATCAGCCGGGATGAAGAGACCATCACAGTTCACCATCAGACAAAAACTTGCCAGCGGCTTTGCCTTGATGTTTTTATCGGTATTGATAATAAGCCTCTATGCCATTATCCAGCTTAACCGCCTCGACCGGCACATCAACACTGCCCTTGCCGTTGATTCTGAAATTCTGAAAGGCTCTGAGTCTCTTTTGAATTCACTGCTGGTGCAGGCAAGCAATGAAAAAAAATTCATCATAACCAGAGATGCTGCCTTCAGGAAGCTGTTTACCGACAATGCCCGGGAATGCTTTGCCCGGCTTGATGCCCTGGCCGCGCTCAGTGACCATACCGAGACCAGAGACATGGTCAGCGCTATCCGGATTTCTTACCAGCGCTACGTGGACCTGGTCAACAGGGGATTCATGGGTTCGGCGAGCAGCGCTGAGAAGGGTGATGGCGGCCGGCAGCAGCTTCTCGATGATACCAGCGCGCGCATCAGGTCTTTAAACGAAGCAGCCCGGCGCGCTCTTGATAACAAGATGCTGTCATCGCAGAAGATAAGCAGGCGGGGGACGAGGATCGCGCTGTTTATCACCCTCTTTGCCATACTGTGCGGGGTTGCCTTCGGCTTTATCATCACCAGGGCTTTTTATATCCCCCTGCAGCGGCTGAAACAGGGCACCCGGGATATAGCGCAGGGCGACTTTTTAAAGAAAATAGAGATTAGCAGCGCCGATGAAATCGGCGAGGTTTCCGCGTCATTCAATCAGATGTGTGATCGTCTGCGGGAACTTGACCAGCTGAAGGCGGATTTTGTCTCAAACATCACGCACGATTTAAAAACTCCGCTGGCATCAATTACCGAGGCCAATAACCTCCTGCTTGAAGGAATCGGCGGGACCATATCACCGGAACAGAAGCACCTGCTCGCTATCATCAGGGAAGATGCAGCGCGCCTGCTGCGGCTGATTGAGAGCATTATCGATCTTTCCAAAATGGAGTCAGGGCTTCTCCACTATCAGTTTATGCCATCTGATATCGCAGAGGTAATCACCGAAGCTGTTGATTCCGTACGGCTGCTCGCGGAAAGTAAAAAGATTACCATCGCGTTTACCCCTGACGCGGGTCTTCCCCGGGCCATGATCGACCGGACCAAGATGGCACAGTGCTTGATTAACCTTCTGGGCAATGCTATAAAGTTCACTCCCGGTGGCGGCAGCGTGCGCGTAAGCGTGCGGACCGTTGATAGTGAACAGTTTGCAGTGGACAGCACAAACCGTGCTGCAAGCGGCTTTGCCCTGACGGCGGATAAAATGTTTCTCGAAATCTCTGTCGCAGACACCGGCGTGGGAATTCCCCCGGAAGACCTGCCGCGGATTTTTGATAAATTCTATCAGGGCCGGGCAGGGGTTCAGAACCGAGGGTCAGGCCTGGGCCTGGCCATTGTCAAGCATATCATAGAGGACCATGGCGGCGTCATCCGGGCTGAGAGCGCAACTGCAGGAGGAAGCACCTTTTATATACTGCTTCCGCTTACGCACGCAGCCCCACCGGCAGGTATCTGACACATTCTTATGTATTAACGGGAGGCAGGGACGAGTGGGATTTACGGTGCAAAACTTTTTCGGAAAAACCATCAGGGCTTTTGTTTCCGCGTGTCTCCTGATGGTGCTGTGTGCCGGCTGCAGCCTGTTTACCAGCACCTACCGCGGCAGCGATAGCGAAACATTTGAACAGATCGAACGCAGCTACCAATTGGGTCAGTATCAGCGCTCCCTGGACCAGTGTGCGGCGCTCATTGCGCAGCACCCCGGAGGCGCTTTTTATGACCGGGCGCTTTTTTATGCAGGGCTCAGCCTGGTGCAATTAAACCCTTCCGCGGAAAATTATTCCCGGGCACTTCAGTATTTCCGGAAGATTATACAAGAGTGCCCGCAAAGCGCTCTCAGGCATGAAAGCACGGCATGGGTGAACATCCTTTCCCGCAGTGCTCAAACGCAAAAGGAGCTGCAGCAGAGACAGGCACAGATTTCACAGTACGGTGGCTTATACGATGAGCAGGCCCGCCAGATAGTCAGACTGAAGGCAGAGAACGAGCGGCTCAAAAAAAAGCTGGAGCTTCTAAAAAGAGTGGACCTGCAGTTCCAGCAGCAGAAGAAGGATATGCACAATGCCGGAAAGCCGTGAAACAGACAATGCAAAAATTCTGGTCGTTGATGATGAGCCGAACATCCGCGAGCTGATACGGATGCGGCTCACCTCTCTGGGCTATGAGGTCATCGCGGCAACAAATAGTGCAGAGGCGCTGAGCGAGGCCAGGAGGGCAGTTCTTGACCTGGCCATTGTCGATCTGAAACTGGGGCCGGAAGAAGACGGCCTGAAGGTGATGGAGCAGCTGTTCCTTATTAACCCCCGGCTCCCGGTCATTATACTGACCGCCCACGGCAGCATCGAGAATGCGGTAGAGGCGGTACAAAAGGGCGCATACAGCTACCTCACCAAGCCGTACAAGCCGGAAGAACTGACGGTGCACATAAAAAATGCCCTGGAAAAACAGCGCCTGTCGCAACGGGTTGCCAGCCTGGAAACCATGCTCCAGGAGCGGTTCCAGGCAAAAAACATGGCGGCCCAGAGCCCGCGCATGAAAGAAGTATTGGGCCAGGTAGAGCGGGCGGCGCAGACTGATGCAACGATTGCCATTTACGGTGAAAGCGGCACCGGCAAAGAGCTGATTGCCCAGATTATCCATCTCCAGAGCCGCCGCGCCAAAGGCTCCTTTGTTGCCCTGAACTGCGGAGCGCTGCCGGAGGGACTGCTTGAAAATGAGCTGTTCGGCCATACGAAGGGAGCTTACACTGATGCGCGGGAAACCCGGATGGGACTTTTTGCCCAGGCAGACCGGGGCACCATATTTCTGGATGAAATCGGCGACACCAGCCCGGCCCTGCAGGTCAAGCTGTTGCGGGTCTTACAGGAACGGGAGCTCAGGCCCCTGGGCGGAGAGCGCGCCATCAAGGTGGATGTGCGGGTAATTGTTGCCTCGAATAAGGACCTGCGGCAGGCCGTGGAGCGGGGAGCGTTTCGCGAAGACCTTTTTTACCGCATTCATGTGGTGCCCATATATCTGCCGCCGCTGCGGGAGCGCAGGGAAGACATACCGCTGCTGGTGGATTTGTTTGTGCACCAATACCGCATTGAGATGGGGAAAGATGTCACCGGGGTGACACCTGCTGCCATGCAGAAGATGATGCTGTATCACTGGCCGGGCAATGTCCGGGAATTGAAAAACGTCATCGAGCGGGCAGTAATACTCACCACGCACAACCTCATTGATGAAGAGGATCTCATGCATATGACGCGCGCCGGCGATGGGCAGATTTCCTCCGCCGGCAGCAGCAATCCGGCATATAAAATGGCAAAGGAAAATTTTGAGAAGGGGTATCTGATACAGCTGTTGTCACAGGCAAAAGGGAATGTGGTGCAGGCTGCAAAGCTGGCACAGCGCTATCGGGGAGACTTCTACCGGCTGATGAAAAAATACGGCTTGAAAGCGGAAGATTTTAAATAAGCCGGCTCAGGCTGAAGGGCGCGGCGGGTTGCGGCGCGAGAGGGGCAGACCTGCGGGGCCCTGCTATCGCACCCTGTTGACGCGTATCTTGAGTGTTGAACAGCCTACCAGGTCAATACTGTAATTTTTATCCAGTGTGTACAGGCACGCGATGCCGATAATCCGCATCCCCAGGAATATCTCAATAAGAAGCGCGGCAACGCCAAGCGAGGTGAGGGCCGCAGCCATCAGTGCCGGGACCTCGCCGAAAAAAAATGACAGGAGTATGCCCGCGATCGCCACAATAGCGACGCCGGCCAGCAGCCGCCGGGTGAAGGTTTTTATGCGCCGGTAACTGAGGACTCTGCGCGCGAGTTCTTCATCATCAATTAATATTTCCTGCTCATTTTTTTGAATGGCTTTAATGAGCTCTTCTGCGGTTTGCACTGCTACCATTTATATTCCTCGGTTGAAACAGCGTGTTTCACTGTGCATGCATAGGTGCAATGAAAATAATCTTAACCCTTTACGGCGCCATCCGTTACATACAAGCGGCGAACGCCATTAATAACCTTCCCCCTGGCAAGGCATGTCTTCCAGGTTTTTTTATGACCGGGGTTTATGAGGGATGTTCGAGTAAACAATGACACCTTGCGTTGGCTGGCTTTCGTGCTCATTCCCGCAAACCGATGGTTGGCGTCGGGAGATTCAGTGCTTATCTTCTGCAGCACATTTTGCAAGGGTAACTAAATTATTCTTCAGGCGTTTCTGATCCGCCTTCAGGTTTGCCCTGTTGGGCCGCGCTTTCCGCCTGCGAATAGCCTTCGTTTTTATGGTATTTGACGCCACCGGTATCCACCTCCTTTTTGTTCCGATTTTCTTTATCAATATATCAAGTTAACCTGTGTGTGTCACTATAATTTTTAATATTCTCAAGCGATTAATTGAGATAAGGATAATTTCAGCATTTTGCTGCCGCTTTTTTCCTGACCCGTCCGCCTTCTGCCTGAAAATCTTTTGCACTGCTTCGCCATATATAGTAATAAAATAGCTGGCTGTTGAACGGTGCCTGTACGTGGAAGGAAACACGCGTGCCCTTATGATAACCCCGTCCCCTGAAACTATTTCCTTCAATCCGGGAGTCGACGTGTATATGACGAAGAAAAAAACAGTGTTTGGCATTCTGATCATGCTTTCGGCGGTTATGCTGCCTATGGCCGGTACGCGCTGTCAGGCAGGGATGGTGAGCTTCACGTTTGATGACGGGCTTGCCAGTGTGTATACCCACGCGCTGCCGGTGCTGAAGCAAAACCACCAGCTGGCGACCATCGGCATCACCTATGCCTACTGCGTGTACGGGGGCAAGGAGTTCATGACCATCAAGCAGATTCTCGATCTGCAAGGGCAGGGATGGGAAGTGGCATCACACGGCCTGACGCACAGCAATCCCAAAAAAATTCCCACAGTATACAGCCAGGAGAAGATAACCGGCTGGGAAAAAGAGGATAAAAAACTGAATATTTACCGGGCGCCGTATGCCTATGAGGAAGTTGCCGGGATCCTTGATGGCAGCAGTATCATGAACGCAGCCGCTTCCATGGACGCT
>Ga0209254_10004175_pt1 | contig 13220 bp, 14 predicted proteins | sample FrelakmetDIP11DI_FD_187148 | JGI IMG/M metagenome (GOLD analysis project Ga0209254, IMG submission 187148) | Freshwater lake sediment microbial communities from the University of Notre Dame, USA, for methane emissions studies - DIP11 DI (SPAdes)... | ecosystem: Environmental > Aquatic >...
ACTATACATCGTCTGGCCGCCGCAATACGCATTGCTATGGCGATTGAAGCGACTGGTGCCTCAATGGTTCCTAGCCCAGACAAAACTGATCACGGCATTTCAGCTCGACCATCGTGCGGCATCACGCTGATAGTTCGTTCCGTGATACAAACGCCTGCTAATCGCCGGTCAAATCCCGAAGAGTTTCTGCACCGCGCGCAGTAGCACTAAGAGGTCGCGATCCGTCTGCACCACTGGCGGCGGATCCTTTCCAAGACCAGTCATTTCGCGGACGGCAACCATGGCCGACCGCACTGAATACTCGACCGTGAACACGGTATCGTGTGGGATCTCACAATACTGCCCCATGATCGCAAAGTTCTCGGCGCCCGCGGGACGGACACGGGGGCGGTCGCCGAACCGCCTCGGCCCGATCACTCGTCCCGTCGTGACGGTTCCTGGAAACCGATCAAATTAAGTGGATATCAGCGCTCGGCGCCTGCAACAGCTCCGACCTGCTGAGGCTCGAGAATGGGTGCGAGCATCCGGCGCATGCGCGCGACCTCGTCCTCTGTCACGCGGAAGAACCGGTTCCGTAATTCGGCGCGGCGCGACGCCTGCTCTATTTTTCCCGCGAGCAGCGTGATGGGAATGTTGCCGGGGGGATAGAACGCGGGTTCCCCGACCTGCTCGAACTGCAACAGATGCTTGTAGTAGGGGACCGAACTGCCGGGGGTGGCGACGACGACAGACGAGACGCCGGCGGCGCGCGCTGCAGCAAACGCCGATCGCACGATGAACCCGTAGAGAGTGGCGCGGTATGACGTGGTCCCGACCTCCGGTTCGGTGGCAAGGCGGCTGACTTCGACCAAGCCGCCGGGCGCGTTCGTCTTGAAATCTGACAGGGCCGGATAATAAGGCGCACAGGGCAACGCCGAAAGGTCGTCGCCGGGGAGACTGAAGCAGAGGCGCATGGAGGCCACGAGCGAGCCCTGGTCATAGGCGCCCAAGATTGCGGTGGTTGGCAGCTCGTCGTGAGCGTCACGGTATTCGCCGGCCGCGACCTGAGGGATCACGCCCAGGGCAGCGTAGGCGCGCTGGCGCAGCCGCAGTGCAGCCGAGATTTCCGCGCGCTCCGAGATGAGCCGGATTTCGAAAGCGTCTGCATTGTTGCGGGGATCGAGCGCGTTCGGTGCGCGCCGCGACGGAAAAGGGAGGACTTCGGACCTGGAGGTCATGAGGCAGACACTCGCGACTTTTTTGGTTCTGTTATCCGGGAATGACGAGCGAGGCTACGATTAAGTCCCTGCCTGCTGCACATTGGCCCGTTAGGCACCCGCCGTTGCTAGGAAAACTGGACAAGAATTGGAAGGACCTTGGCGCTGTGTGCCCACTGCACGAGTTCGGCGGCAGGCACGCCGAGCAGGAACAGCGAAGACTGAAAGAACGTTCGAACCACAATCGACGGTCGCGCTGTGACGACATCAGCATCAGACCACGTTCCGAACCGGGGAATGAAGCGGCGGACGCGCGATGTGTAGGCTTCGTAAGCCTCCCCGAACGACGCCAGCATGAACACCTCCTCCTTTTTCGAGATGGAGTACAGGATGGCTGCGGTGATCAGCGCCAAGGACATCGACACGACGATACTGCCCCAGAGCGCTCCGATACCCGCCGCTCCAATAATCGAAAACACGTAGAGCGGATGGCGCACCAGCGAATAGGGACCCTGCATGACGAGGTCTACCTTCTTGCGTCCGCCAATGTAGATGGCGCACCAGGAGCGACCGGCGATTCCCAGAGCGATCAACACAAGACCTAGCCACTCCATCGCGGCTGCAACCCCCGGAGAGTCCGCGCGCCAACCGGAACCGACGAAGAGCAAAAGGAATGACATAACCAGGATGGCGGACCCGACGGTCAGGCGTCGCCTGTACTGCGCCTGGGAGAGCGCAGCATCATCGAAACCCTCCGGGGCAGCGATAGTCATGAGGAACCCGATCTTCGGACAACGTCTCAAGTTTGGCTGCGTCGGCAATCCGATCAAGACCGGTTCGGACGAAACTTGGGCATAATGACGGCTTGAACCTTCGGGCTTGCTCTTATTTTCAGTCATCGATCAATTTGGGATGCCCGATCGCCACATATTTGGAGATAGCCTTTTCTGCGGCCTCAATTTCCTGCGGCGTGAAGGGCGAAGCCGGAATGGCTACCACAGGGTGCGACCTGAGGCTTATTGATCGGGCCTGCAGTGATGATGCTTCTCGATACGACGTGCGGATAATTAGCCCCCGGTAAGCATAGGTTAAATTGTCGGACTTGAGCAAAGAATGGAGCGACAATGGCGAGCGTGACGAACCAGGATAGGAATCAAGAAGTTCTGAAGATTATCGGCGCTCTCGATGCACTGGGCACCCTGCGAGAAGACCTTTCCCGGTGGGTCGGCGAGGCGCAGAACGACCTCGAACGGGCTGCGCTGGACAATGTTCTCGGCCACGTCATCGCGATGGAGATCGAATATGACCGCCGGAAAGGAGAACTCGAGAGTACGTCCGAGACCTAGGAGCGCCCCTCCTACTTGAACGCCTTGACCAGGGCCTTGAGTTGCACCTTGAGCGACTTGTCGTACGGGGTGACCGGAGGGATCTCGCGCCTGACGTCAAGGAGTTGATAAACAGCCATCTGGGCGGCCCGGATCGAGTATTCGATGGTGAAGACAACATCGTCCGGTATCTCCACAAATTGACTGACCATGGCCAGATTTCTGGACGATCTTGGCACCGGGAGGGGGCGATCTGATGCACGGCGCGGCATGAACTGGCTGGTGATGTAGGGCATGTGGCAGGGGATACAGGCAGCCTTATCAAGAACACTCTCAACAAAATTCAGGTGCCCGCACAACTCTCTCAAGATCTCCTGACCGCTGCACTCTGACATCGGTTTTGCCACAAAGTCGCCAACGCGATCCGGGTGAAGCGCATAGCCCCAGAAGACCTGGACACCCTCGGGTTGATCTGCGAAATGCGGTTGATGATGAAGAACGATCGACATCAACCAGCGCGAATCTTTGAATGTAATGATGCCACCGGTGCCCGTCTTGTTGCCGGTCAGGTGTTCCATCATGTCAAAGAAGACGGTATCCCACATCGTTACGGTGAACGATAGCCAGTGGGTCTCAGAAATACTTGAGTTAAATTTGGCTGGGTTGCCGAACTCCTGACGTCCCTCTGCCAGTTTCTCCCACAAGCGCCAAGCACCGCTGTCTACCTCCTTGAGACGCTTTGGCGGGTTCGTCATCGACCCGAAGCTCGATGCATCAGTCATTGAGCCATTCTGCAAAACGACCAAGTCATTCAAGTCGACTCGGATGATACGGTCATTGCCCTCGCGGTGGAGATGAACACCGGTGACAGCAAGTTTGTCCTGCTCAGTGGCAAGATCGAAATCCGTGACGCTGGTGTGAGTCTGAATATGGACACCCTCGCCCTCAAGCCAGTTTACCAGCGGGCGAATGAGGGAGTCATAATGGTTGTATACTGGATGCTTCACTCCGGAGAGCTTTTCGATACGGGAGAATGACACGATAAACCTGTGCATGTAGCGCTTGAACTCCAAAGCGCTGTGCCAAGGCTGAAAGGCAAATGTTGTCTGCCACATGTACCAGAAATTAGTTTCAAAGAATCCCGGCGAAAGCCAATCGGTAATGCGAGTGTCTGCCAGGTCTTCCTCGCTCGCCTCGCTGAGTTTTAGGAGCTCCACGCGATCCTTCATTCTGAAGCCCATGGAGGAGACATCAACAATGGCACGGTTGCGATCAATCAGACGCGCCCTAGCATCCCATTTGACCTTCTTACTGTGATCAATGGTTTCGTCGGTGACAGATTTCCCGGGCGTGGTGAGCGACGGGATCGATTCAAACAGCTTCCACGTGCATTCAAAATTTTCGGCCGTCATCATGCGCGTACCGTGGATCGCGTAACCCTCTCTCGGGTCGCCGCCGGCTTCGATACAACCGCCCAAAGACGGCGAGGCTTCGAAGATCGTAATGTGATCTCCGCGCATGCCACCGTCGCGAATCATGAATGCTGCTGCTGCCAGCCCGCCGATGCCACCTCCCACGACGAATGCTCGTCCATTACTTCTGCTCATATTCCTTTCCTCCCGTCAGAGAGACTTCGGGTGCAGCGAGAAACTGGTCCGAGCAGCTATCCTATCATCGACACGGAATTAGTCGAACTAGGTCGCGCAGAGTTTGACCGTCCATGCTCCCCGCTGCTGTGAGGACCGGGTCACGACGGACGGAGTGCGGCGTTCTTCTCCTTCTCTAGCGTCGATAAATGACGGTCTTGGCATGAACCGAGAATATGAGGGACGGCCGCGACCGCTCCCTGACTTGCTACGCGACGCTCATCCTAAATACTGTTAGGAAAGATCGGTGTTGATGGCTCCAGGTCAACGGCGGCCGGAACATGCTCGTCACAAGAGAGTGAGGCCCAAGCGTGCGGTCTAGCGGCCCCAGTGTGTTCAATCTGACGCCCCTGCTGCACGGCTACGCGGCTTTTCGCACGGTCGCTTTGAACCTGAGCGATGCGGCGAGCGCACAAACCGTCTTGTTGAGGAGGCTTTTGAGGCAGGCGGCAGCCACACGTTTCGGCAAAGACCACGAGTTTTCAACGATATCCGATATAACGACATATCAGGCGCGGGTGCCCCTGCGAACTTATGACGACTTTCACCGCCACTACTGGCAGCGTGAATTTCCGCGTCTTGTTGATTGCACTTGGCCGGGGCTCATCCCCTATTTTGCGTTGTCTTCCGGAACCACAACCGGAAAATCAAAATACATTCCCTGTTCAAGAGATGCGCTCATCGCCAACCGGCGCGGTCTCTGTGACGTGCTCGTTCACCATCTTGCAAATCGACCCGAGAGCCAAGTTCTGGCGGGCAAGTCACTCGTGCTCGGCGGCAGCACAGCCCTGACGGAGGAAGCCCCGGGGGTTTTCTCCGGTGATCTCAGCGGCATCGAAGCGTCCGAAGTGGGCTGGTGGGAGGCGCCTTGGGTCCTTCCCCCTAAAGAGCTGGCGTTGACTGCTGACTGGGAAGCTAAAATTGATCGCCTGGCGCACCTTGCGATTACCGAAGATATCCGGGCGATCAGTGGAGCGCCCAATTGGCTGCTTCTGTTCTTCGACAAGCTCCTTTCGCTGACCCCAAACCAACACACGCTTGTTGCCTGCTTCCCCCAGCTCGAGCTGATTATTCACGGAGGCATCGGCTTCGGCCCCTATCGGGAGCGGTTTCGCCAACTGATGGCGGGTGGTCGAGCAGAAACGCGCGAAGTCTATTTTGCGAGCGAGGGCCTGATGGCCATTGCGGACCGCGACGACGGGGAAGGTCTACGGCTCGTCCTTGATGGTGGAGTCTTTTTCGAATTCGTTCCAGTGACCGAAATCAGCAGCACCCGTCCCACACGGCTTTGGATCGAAAATGTTGAAATCGATGTCGAGTATGCGGTGGTGGTCAGCGCGTGTGCAGGGCTATGGTCGTACGTCCTGGGCGACACGGTGAGATTTGTTGATCTGCGGCCACCCCGTGTTCTCATTACAGGGCGGACATCCTACGTGCTTTCAACGGTGGGGGAGCACCTCATCGCCGAGGAAATCGAGGAGGCGATAAGGTTCACGTCCGAAGCCTGCGGTGTTTCCGTGACCGACTATGCCGTCGGGTCCCTGCCGCAAAATGGCGCGGGAGGAACCGCGCAGCATCTTTTCGTGGTCGAAATCACGACCGCGCCTCCACGCGCAGGCTTGCCTATCGAGATGGGACGTAACATCGACAAACGTCTCATGAGACTTAATCGGGACTACAGCGAACACCGCGCTCATGATTATGGGTTGAAACCTCCTCAGGTCTGGATCGTTCGGCCAGGAGCCTTCGCCCAGTGGATGAAAAAGCGGGGAAAGCTCGGCGGTCAACATAAGGTCCCACGGATCATCAGCGATGCGCAGCTGTTTGCCGATCTCAAGAGTCATGCCTCCTCATCCACATGGAGGAGTAGCTAAAAAGGCACCTCACGGCCCGCTACTCGATTGGAGGGCAATGCGGTCTGTCGCTTAACGTCAGCATCGCGTCCGGATCGACCGATCTCATCGATCCCTTCGGTTGATCTGGTGAGACTGCGGGAGGCGAAAGTCGGGGCGGAGCCCTGACCCGACGCTTTCATGAGCAGATAAAAGCACACAGCGAGAATCGGTCTTGCCGTTGGCGTGAGAGCTGCCCCAGGCTTCGATTGTTGCCTGGCATTAGGCCGAGAAGTAAACCATCCTAGGGGCCGGCCCTTGGCGGATGACGGCAAGACTTGAGAGGACGCGCGATCGGCTGCAGGTCTCTAGCATCGTTGCGAGGTGCGGATTTTACGGTTGGACCTTGATGTCATTGACGACGTCATCGACCCCGAAAATCAACCAAGCATCGCGCTCGGCAGCGGCGCGTTCAGTCTCGTTTGGAACGAGACCTGTCAGATGGACTCGCGTTTCTGTGGCGCCCACACCGATTTGACACGCATTGACGAACGGGTCCCGATCCAACACGGCACGGACGGCTTCAATAATAAGATCCGGGCTGTCGTCTTCCGGCGGGTCGACCTCGAGACCGTTGAAAACATCACGAACGCCTGGAACCCACCAGGCGAAGACGCCGACAAGGCGCTTTGACGACAGGCCCGGCACGCGTCCGTTGAGGACGACGATACCATCCGCCACGTCGTACTCGATTGCCCCGGCGCTACCCGTGGGTACGCCCCGCATAAGCTGGCAAGTGTCGCCATCCCTCTCGAATATTTCCAGCGCCCTGAGACCCGTCTCAGCGATAAGTGCGTTACGTACATGTAGCCGGATTTCCTTGTCGCTCATTGAAGCCGCGGGGCGAACGTGCAGGCGATCCACGATGCACGTGACAGACGGGGCAATGGCGGCCACGTGCTCCAGCGCGAGCTTCTTTGCCGCAACGCTGTTCACTTCGCCGTCGAGCACAAGGGAGCCGTCAGGCTCGATCCTGAGATCGCGAAGGTGGAACGACGGGCCAAGCAGGCGCTCACTCCTGAGCGTCCCGCGGACCTTGGCAAGGAGGGCCAGGATCTCGGAGTGCGTAAAGGGGCCTTCCGCTGCGTCATTCATGGATATTGGGCCTTCCAGCTGCCGGCCTCGGCCGCCCCACGCATCAGGTGATGTTCAGATCTGTGCCGTCCGCCCCTCACATGAGGTGGTGCTTGCCGATCGGATTGACGATGGTCGCCTGTGGACCTTTATCGCCCGTGGCTTCTGAAAACCGCACCTCCTGACCAACGGAGAGCGTGTCGAACCTCCCCCCTTCCACGCTGTTGCGGTGGAAATAGATCTCTCGCCCATCTGATGCGGCGATGAACCCGTGGTCGCGCTCAGGGACCAGTTGGCTAATGGTACCGTGCGGGGGGGATTCATGCCTCTTGACGGCACCGTCCCGTTTCCGCTCGAGATCCTGCAGCTGACGGCGGGCCTCATCGAAGGCATCAGTGATCGTCACTTGGACGTCTTCGTGACGGCCGGTCGCAGCTGGATCGCGGCTGACGGCTATGTCAGCAGCGCCGGGAACGGTGAGATGGATCCGGAGGGCGTAGGTGTCACCCTTGTGGTGACGATGCTGCGGGCGCCCAACCACGACACGAGCCGAAGTTATTCGATCGCAGAACCGTTCGAGCTTCGCGGCCTCCCGTCGGACGCGCTCCTCGATGAAGTCGACGCGCGCGATGTGTTCAAAATGGATCTGTAGCGGCACCTGCATGGCAGACTCTCCCAAAGTAACAGCCTGGAAAAAGCGACCTTGCACACCGGAAGGGCGGTGTGGTCACCCGGACGTCCCGTTGCTAATCCTGATCCATCTCGACCTCGGCACGCGAAAGGATTTCGCAGAGGGCCGCGACCATGCCATGAGGCTGGTGACGTTCAGAGCGCGTCATCGCGTCATCTGCCGAAAGCCAAGAAAGGGCTTCCTGCAATTCATCGAGGGTTGAGCCTGTGCCAAGAATTTCAAAGATGACGCTGTCATCGACCCCTGGGCCGACAACACGGGCCACCTCTTCGCGGGTGATGGGGATGCGGTCCTTGACCATCTTTCTCTCCTCGGCTGTCCGAAGCTTAGTGAACACGGAGACCTCTCGGACAGCCATCGCGTTGCCCCCCCGCTCAGGGTTCGGACGGCCTCGTCCTCTCAGCGTGACCCGGGGCGAGCCATCACTTGGCACGTAAGACAGAACGGCCACATCCGCGACTTCGGATATGATCCGTCCGCAAATGGCCGTTTGAACGATCAGTGATGCGCCGAAACGGCCGCTGCAACTTCGCCCGCGATTGCGCGCGGTGCCGCATGCGATATGTCGCCGAGGCTCAACATACCAACCATCCGCTTTTTGTCGTCGAGAACCGGCAAGCGACGGATCTTCTTCTGTTCCATGATGCGCGCGGCATCTTCGAGCTCCTCGGTATCACGACAGTAAACAATACCTGCCGACATGACATCGCGAGCGGTGAGTTTCGTAACATCCTTGCCGTCGGCTACCGCGCGGATCGCAATATCCCGATCCGTCACCATTCCGACAAGCCGATCATTCTCGCCGACCGGAATAGCGCCAATATCCAAATCTCGCATCTTTTTGGCCAGGACGGGGAGGGTTGTCGTAGGCTCGACCCACTCGACCGGCTGATGCATTGCATCTTTGACTTTCATGGCACTCTCCAAAGACCTATTTACACAATCAAATATAGCCCAGAACAGTTTTGATGCTGGCCAGATAGAGGGACGAACACCACCACTCTATACCTCTTACTACTGTCAGCCTCTTGCAACATTGATCTGTGCCAAATCGCTCGCGGCCCCCGAGGTCGTGGCAGCCTTATCAGAATGGGGAGGCTGCCCTGATGGGCCAGTCGATCGACTGCGCGATCGGGATTGCGTACCTGTCCGTCGCCAGGGGATTTGGGAAATTTGACCGGGTGATCGAAGATAATATTTAGCCTCTCTAGTTGAAGCTCATGTTGCTGCGTTGATGTGCTGGCGGCCCCGTCGCATGTCGTGACAAGAACCACCGGCCGCAGTTCAATCCATGTGAAGGCCCTGTTCAATTTCAACCGGCGTATTCAGTACTCCGAGATCAGGCGTCGGCCGTTCGATCAGCTGCCTCGCCGATTCGTGTGAGGACCCTGGCTTCTCATGTGCCCACTCGCATTCGCTCGCGCCCACATTCTCTCTTACGGGCTTTCGCCGAAACATGAAGTGGGCCGCACGCGATATCAAGCAGATCGGCGCGCGGGCGTCGCTGCTGTCCCACATCAGTATTGAGAAAACAGCAGCGCCAGGCCGAGAGCTATACTACTGAAGTTGTGGTAAAGGGTTGTGGGGACGAAATGCCGATAAAGCCTGACGTAGACTATGTCCTGAAAAAGCTGAATTGGATGAGGGCCAGCCACATCTGGCCCAATGGCCTCCGCTACCTTTGGACCGATGCCTTTGGGGTTGTCCTTTTGGTCTCACTTTCCGAGGAGCTTGGTGAGGGCAAGTTCATCGATGAGGCCGAGTGGGTCGTCGCAGAGGTCAATCGCGTTCTCGGACGGTCTCGCGGGATTAGAATCGGTGAAGAGGCTGATCGGGACGGCCAGTACTTCCACTATCTGGCCATGTGGCTCTACGCTTTGGCCGTGCTCGGGCGCCGCGTTCCTAAGTATCGGCACATGGGGATAGACCTCGTGCATCAGGTGCATGATCCTTTTCTTGTGCCCGGCCGAGGCGTCATTTGGAAAATGGAGGAGGATCTTAGCGGCCCTTATCCTGGCTATGGCTTCGGCGCTCTGGACGCCTTTGATGGCTATGTCTCCTATCGCATGCTCGATGAGGTGGCTCTGTCGCGCCAGATCGCCGAAATGCGCACGCTTGTCCACCGATCCGCCCCTAATCTTGTCATTACACAGGATCTCGGGCTCGGGATGATGCTGTGGATGACGCATTTCTTTCCCGATGAGCCCTGGGCGCAGATACAGAGGCACCGGTGCCTGGCGATGCTCGACCGGATGTGGAAGGAGAACTCGTACTTCTGCCGGGAGCCCGTTCTTCAGAGAACGAAGTTCGCGTTCACCAACTACGGGATATCCGTCGGCCTCCAGGCCGTCAACGAAATGCCAGAGCGTGTAGACCGCCTCAATTCTTATTTCGAAAGCTACCGGTCTGGTGACGAATATGACTACGCAGCCATTACACACGTCATGGCCTGCAGCTCACATTTTGCTGGGGCGCTGATCTAGTCATTTCCCGTTTCAGAGGCTATCTCAGAATCAAATCGGCGCGTAGTCCTTCGACTAAATCAGAAATTCCAAGGACTCACATGCGATCAGCCGCTGTGAACTGCAAAGAGCAGATTAGATAGAACCGCTGAGGTCATAATATCAGCCTGCAACTAAAAAGTGGAGCGCCGGCACCATTCACCCGAAGCGGCCAATCGGGGGAAGCGCTGACCTCAACTGCTACGTCTTTGCTCTTGACGAACATCAAAGCGTCGGAAGCAAGACGTCAGCAACATTCATTGCTTTTGCCAGAGCTGTTCCTGTTCGATCGGTACGACAGAATTTTCAACGCAGAAAGTTAAGGAGAGTAAATATGGCTCAGGAAATCAAAAAATCAGAGGGAACAGCCACTCCCTCGCCGCGCTACTCCGATCCCTTCTCGTCGCTGCGCGCGGAACTAGATCACGTGTTCAACTCATTTCTTGGTCGTAGCTTCGGCGGACTTCCCTCCCTGTCCCGAGCTGGCTGGGGAGAACTGCTAGCTCCCAGCATCGACCTTCGCGAAGCGGCTAACGAATTCGTTGTCGAGGCTGAACTTCCCGGAATGGATGAGAAAGACGTGAGTGTCACGCTAAGCAACGGGGTGCTCACGCTCAAAGGTGAGAAGAAGTCCGAGCGCGAAGAAAAGAAGGAAAACTATCATCTGATGGAGCGCAACTACGGCAGCTTCCACAGGTCCTTCCAGCTTGGTGATGCCGTAGACCCCGACAAAGTTTCGGCGACCTTCGACAAGGGAGTCTTGAAAGTCACGCTCCCCAAACGCGCCGAGGCCGCCGAGGCTGAAAAGAAGATCCCCATCGGCAAGGGTTGATCGAATAAACGGCGCTCCCCGCCGCACTGTGCCTGGTGGCCGGCGGGGAGAGTCCTTGTTCTGAGCGCAATACGTGCTCCGCTCAACGTGCTAGCGTTGTGAAGAGGATAGTCCACATGGCGCACCGGCAAGTAATCTTTGGGTCAGCGGCTCGCGAGAAGATCCTGCGCGGTTCGGCTCAGCTTGCCGATGCCATTCGCGTGACACTCGGACCTAAATCGAAATCTGTTCTCATCCAGCGGAAATGGGGTTCGCCGCTCGTCTGCAATGATGGCGTCACGATCGCCAAGGAGTTCGACCTCAAGGACCCAGAAGAGAACCTTGGGGCCCAGATGTTGCGGCAGGCAGCTGAAAAGACCGGGGAGAATGTGGGTGATGGTACGAGTACAGCGACAATCCTCGCCCATGCCATACTGGCGGACGGTGTCCGCAACGTCGTTGCTGGAGCCAGCGCCATCGACATAAAGCGGGGCTTGGATAGGGCGACCAAAGCGGCCGTCGATGCATTGAAGGCGCTTTCTCGTCCTGTCAAGGTACGTCGGGAGAAAGCCCAAGTTGCGACGATCTCTGCCCACAATGATCCCGTCATCGGTGAGCTCGTCGCGGATGCCATGGAGAAGGTGGGTGGAGAAGGGGTCATCAGCGTCGAAGAAGCCAAGACGACGGAAACCACCCTCGATGTGGTCGAAGGTATGCAGTTTGACCGGGGCTACGTCTCGCCCTACTTCGTGACGAATCCTGAGAAGATGTCCGTCGACCTCGACGATCCTTTCATTCTCATCTGCGAAAGAAAGCTATCCGTCCTTCAGCCGCTGCTGCCGGTGCTTGAAGGCGTCGTACAGTCGACGAAGCCGCTCCTCATTATTGCCGAGGAGGTTGAAGGTGAGGCTCTGGCCACCTTGATCGTCAACAGACTGCGTGGCGGCTTGAAAGCTGCAGCCGTCAAAGCCCCAGGTTTTGGGGATCGCCGCAAGGACATGCTTCAGGACATCGCGATATTAACGGGCGGAACCGTTGTCAGTGAAGAGTTCGGCATCAAGCTCGAAAACGTCACGTTGGACATGCTGGGCCGAGCCAGGCGCGTATCGATTGACAAAGACACGACGACCATTGTTGATGGCGCGGGCGAGAAGGCAGTTATCGAAGCGCGCGTAAAACAAATCCGCACGCAGATGGAGGCCACAACCTCCGACTACGATCGCGAAAAGCTGCAGGAACGATTGGCCAAACTGTCGGGAGGTGTGGCCGTCATTCGGGTCGGCGCTCCATCCGAGTCCGAGATGAAGGCGAAAAGGGAAGCGCTCGACGACGCGATTAACGCGACCAAGGCGGCCATCAGCGAGGGCATCGTGCCGGGCGGGGGCCTGGCACTTCTCAGATGTGTTGATGCCATGAGCGCGCTTGAGGCTTCCACAGATGGCGACGAAAGAACCGGCGTGCAAATCCTGAAGCGCGCGCTCCAAGCACCCGCACGTCAAATTGCCGAGAACTCGGCCGTCGATGGCGGCGTGGTTGTCGCGCGCATGCTGGAGGGAACGGGCAACTTCGGCTTTGATGCGTCGCGTAATCAATATGTCGACCTGGTGGAGGCGGGAATCATCGACCCGACCAAGGTCGTCCGCGTCGCTCTGGAGAACGCTGTCTCAGTGGCAAGCGTGCTTCTGCTCACCGAAGCAACGATGACGGATTTGCCGGAACCGAAGCCGGAAGGTTCTACCGTGCCGGATATGGGAATGTGATTTATCGCGAGATGGTCTCAAGAGGTTCCAATGCCTGAGATGAAAGAACTGCGTGAGCGTCTCGTTGCCGAGCAGGTTGAAGCCCGTGGCGTTCGAGACCCGCTCGTTCTCAATGCGATGCGATCGGTGCCCCGTGAGCATTTCGTTCCGGAGAAACTCAGAACCGAGGCTTACGAGGATACCCCGCTTCCGATCGGCTCCGGGCAAACCATCTCACAGCCCTACATCGTGGCATTCATGATCGAGGCTCTCCAGCTGCGCGGCGGCGAGAAGGTTCTCGAAATCGGTGCGGGATCGGGCTACGCCGCCGCTGTCCTGGCAGAA
>Ga0209254_10004176_pt1 | contig 13219 bp, 9 predicted proteins | sample FrelakmetDIP11DI_FD_187148 | JGI IMG/M metagenome (GOLD analysis project Ga0209254, IMG submission 187148) | Freshwater lake sediment microbial communities from the University of Notre Dame, USA, for methane emissions studies - DIP11 DI (SPAdes)... | ecosystem: Environmental > Aquatic >...
CTGTTCGTCGCCTCGCTGGCGGCGAATTTTTTTTCGGCCCTGTCCGGCGGCGGCGCGGGGCTGATCCAGTTCCCCATGCTGATTTTTCTGGGACTGAGCTTTGGCACCGCGCTCGCCACCCACAAGGTCGCCAGCGTCGCGCTCGGCCTCGGTGCCACGTTGCGGCATCTCAGGGAATCGCATCTCGAACGCCGTTTCTCGCTGATCATTCTCGGCGCCGGTCTGCCCGGCGTGGTGCTGGGCGCGCTCACCATCCTGCACATTCCCGAACGCGCCGCCACCCTGGCGCTGGGCGTGCTGACGCTGGGGCTGGGGTTGTATTCAGTGTTCAAGCCACGGCTGGGCATGGAGCACGTTCCCAAAAACCAGCAGGGCAGGGCACTCATCGGCGGCATGGCGGGGCTGTTCGTGGTCGGCTTTCTCAACGGTTCGATCACCAGCGGAACTGGCCTCTTTCTCACCCTCTGGCTGATCCGCTATTTCGGCCTCGACTACACCCGCGCGGTCGCCTACACGCTGATTCTCTGCGGTCTGGTGTGGAACGGCACCGGCGCGCTGGTGCTCGGTGTCATCGGCACGGTGGCGTGGGACTGGATGCCGGCGCTGCTGGCCGGCTCGATCATCGGCGGTTACCTCGGCAGCCACCTGGCGATCAGCAAGGGCAACCTGTGGATCAAGCGCTCGTTCGAGATCGTGACGATTTTGATCGGTCTGAAACTGATCCTAGGCTAAAGCCTGTGAACCCTAATCGTCGCTGCTGTGGATGCGGTTGCGGCCATCGTGCTTGGCCTGGTAGAGCGCTTCGTCGGCGACCTTGATCAGGGCGTCGCCAGTTTGGTAGAGCGGGTAGGTGGCGATGCCGCCGCTGGCGCTGGTGAAGAAATGGGCGTCGCCGTAGGGATGGCGGATGTGCGCGAAATCCTGGCGGATGCGATCCATGATGGCGTAGGCCTGTTCGGCATCGGTGTGCGGCAGGCCGATCAGGAATTCCTCGCCGCCGTAACGGCAGATGAGGTCCTGCTTGCGCAGCCGCTGCTTGAGCAGCCACGACAGGCTGCGGATGACCTGGTCGCCGACGGGGTGGCCGTAGGTGTCGTTGACCTGCTTGAAATGGTCGATGTCGAGCATCACCACCGATAGGAACCCGCCTTCGTGCGCCACGCCGGACAGCATCGCGTCGAGCGCGTGCTTGCCGCTGGAATGGTTGAGCAGGCCGGTCAGGCTGTCGTGGTACAGGGTGCGGCGCAAGGCGCGGTAGCGCTCGATCTTGCTCTTGACGATGGCGTTGAGGAATACCGGGTTGAACGGCTTGGTGAGGAAGTGGTCGCCGCCCAGCCGCATGGCGTCGACCTGCAGCGCGACGTTGGTTTCGCCGGACAGGTAGACGATGGGGGTGCAGAGGAATTCGCCGTGCTGGCGAATGATGCGGGCGACTTCGACGCCGGTGCAATTCGGCATGTACATGTCCATCAGGATCAGGTCCGGGTGGAATTGCTTGAGTACGTCGAGCGTCTGCTGGGGATCGTTGACGATTCTGGAAACGATCTGGTTTTCTTCCAGCGTGCGGCGGATGAAATGGCCGGCGGTTTTGGAATCCTCGACGATCAGCACGCGGTAAGGCTCCTGATCATGCTGTTCGTTGAGCTCCAGGATGTGTTCGACGATGGCATGCGTGGGTGTGCCTTCCAGCAGGCAGCTGTCGCAGCCGGCGCCGAGGGCCTGCTGCAACTGCTCGAAACCGGAACGCACGCCGAGACTGATCAGCTGTCCCATCGCAAACCGTTGCCGCAGCGCCTGGATCCGGCCACGCCATTCGGTTTCCGGCAGGCTGCTCAGGTCGAGCAGCAGCAGGGGCGCAATGCCCATATCGTCCGGCAAGGGCTGTTCCCAGGAAATGAACGACGCGGCCATGCCGAAACTGCCGAGCTGCGCCTGCAAGGCCTGCCAGGCGGACGGCTCATGGCCGATCAGCCAGGTTTGGCCCGCCCGGATGTCCTGGGCATGCTGCTGCGCGTCGGGCAGCTGTTCGGCCAGATCGGCGCTGGCGGTGGCATGCGTGTGCGTCATGCGTTGCAGCGCGAGGACGCGTTCGTTGAGATCGTCCAGCGCAGCTTGCGGCAGCGGATGCGCCACGTCCTTGTTGAACTGGGTCAGCGTCACCTGTTCGAGCTGGTGGCTGGCGTGGTGCAGGGCGGTGATGCCCTTGTCGATCAGGAACTCGGTGAAGCTGTTGATCGACACCGCCAACTCGACGAAATGCTCGAAACTCGGCAGGCCGCGATAGCGCTGCCACGTATTCGACAAGGCCTGATTTTTTTGCAGCAGCGCTTCGGGGGTACAGAGCATGGCGTGATGGAGAAACAGCCTTTATGTTTTTTATGGGTATCGATTATCACGCTTTATTGCACGGACAGGCAGTCCCTGCGACGGATCATTCCTTGCCGCCTTCCTGCTCCAGCCGCAGGTACTGGTTGTAGGCATTCACCCGGTTGGCTTCCTCGAATGCCGGCAGCTTGCGGTAGGCCGACCAGTCGACGGCGTCGTAGGCATCTTCGAAGGGAACCAGATTGCGCGCGGCTTCGCCCATCTGGCTGCGCAGGAAAACCAGATAGTCGCGGGTGAACACGAGGTCGGCGCGCGGGGTACGCGAGGGCGCGCCATGGCCGGGTACCAGCACCCTGGGATCGAGCGCGATCAGTTTGTCGAGCGCGGCGATCCAGGCGCGGCTGTCGGCATCGCCGACGAAAGGCACGCGGCCGCGAAACACCAGGTCGCCGGCATACAGCACGCCGTCCTCTTTCACCAGCATCGCCAGGTCCTCGTCGGAATGCGCCGGGCCGACGTGGCGCAGGGCGAAATGCACGCCGCCCATCTCGAAATCCGTATCGCCCGGCAGAAAACGATCGGCTTCCAGCAGTCGGGTGGTGTCGTCCACCCAGGGGAACAGCGCTTCCTTGCGCTGGGCAAAGCGTTCGGCCGCGCCCTCGCTGCGCGTAGTGCCCTCGGCGGCACGGTGTGCCCAGATTTCAGCGCCCAGCGCCTTGAAGACCTGCAGGCCGTAGTAGTGGTCGGCGTGGTAATGGCTGACGATCACGCGCCTGATCGGCTGCCGGGTGATCGTGCGGATCAGGCCGACGAGTTTTTCGGCCAGCGGCGGCGAGGCCAGCGCATCGAACACCACCACGCCGTCTCCGGTGACGACAAACCCGGCGTTGGACATGAAGCCCTGGTTTTCGCTGGAGGCCGCACCCGGCAGCCCTTCCACAAAATAACTGTGGGCGCCGAGCTTGACGGCCTGCATCGGCACGCTGACCTCGTCGGGATTCGCCCAGGCGGCGGGCAGGCTGAACAGGCACAACAGGGCAAGCAGGAAACCGTGCATGGCGGGCATCCCTGAACACAGTGATGGAACATTATAAATAGCATGGATTGTCATCCGGGCGCAGGGGCGTAAACGCCGGCGGGCGTGGCTGTGATATCTTCAACCCTGCAAGAGGGAGTGTGATCCGTGTTCAAAAAACAGTGGCCGGCGTTTGTGCTGGCGTTCGTACTGCCGCTGCTGGCGGTGTTCTGGTGGTGGGGCGGGTTCAACGCAGTGAGCGTGAGCGAAACCGAGGCCGGGCCGTATCGTTATGCCTATCTCGAATATGACGGCCCGATCAGCAACATGCGCAAATCGCAGCGTGCGGCGCTGGACAAGTTCACCGCCGCCCAGGTGGTGGCGGGCGACACCATCAACGTGATTCTGACCGACCCGCGCGCCGCGCATGGCAAGGTGCGGGCGCACCTGGGTTACACCCTGGACGAGTCGGCGGCGATCCCGCCGGGATTGATCGAGGGCCGCATCGAGCGTCGCCCGGTCTACGCGGCGCAGGTGCAGGCAGCGGTGCTGCTGGCGCCATCCAAGACCTACCAGGCGCTGGCCGACTCGCTGGAGGCGCAGGGCAAAACCATCACCATGCCGACGGTGGAGTTGTACCGGCCAGGGGGCCAGAACTACCGGATCGGCACCTTTACCCTGGAGATGAACCGCTGATGGCCTTTTTCTCCATTCTTGCCGCCGTCGCCCTCGAACACCGGCGTCCCCTGCGCCAGCCGCTGCCGCACTACCAGCAATACGCGCGCTTCACGCAATGGCTGGAACACAAATTCAATGCCAACGAGTTCAGCCACGGCGCCATTGCCTGGGGGCTGGCGGTGGTGCCGCTGCTGGCGGCTGTGTGGCTGGTGTATGCGCTGCTGGAGGATCGCAGCCCGCTCCTCGGCTGGGCGTGGAATGTGGCAGTGCTGTATCTCACCCTCGGATTCAAGTATTTCAGCGACGATGCCGAGCGCATCGCCGGCCTGCTGCGCGCGGGCGAGCTCGACGCGGCACGTGCACAGCTTATCGCCTGGCGCGGCGGCGATGCCAGCCAGTTCAGCGCCGACGAACTGGCGCGCGTCACCATCGAACAGGTGATGGCGGCGAGCCACCGCCAGATGTTCGGCGTGCTGCTGTGGTTCGTGCTGCTGGCGCCGCTGGGGCCTGTCGGCGCGGTGCTGTTCCGCACGGCGTCGATTCTGGCGCGGCGCTGGGTCGTGTCCCGGGGACGCTTCGGCGAGTTTTCGCAGCGCGCCTTCCATGCCATCAACTGGCTGCCGGCGCGGCTGACCGCACTGACTTACGCCATCGCCGGCAATTTCGAGGACGCCACCTTTTGCTGGCGCACCCAGGCGCCGGGCTGGCAGGAGCAGGAAGAAAGCGTGGTGCTGGCGGCGGGCGCAGGCGCGATGGGGGTGAAGCTGGGACAAGCCATCAACGTCAGCGGCGAAACCGTGTGGCGCCAGGAACTGGGCACCGGCCAGGCACCCGATGCCGACAGCATCGACAGCGCGGTCAGCATGATCTGGCGCGGCCTGGTGATCTGGCTGGTGGCGGGCTTGCTGGTGGTGGTGGCGGGCTGGATAGGCTGATTCATGCTCAATGCGCTGTGGGTCGGCTTCTTCGTGGCCGCCTTTCTGATTGCCGCGTTCAAACTGCTGGTTCTGGGCGACGCCGAAGTGTTTGCCGCGCTGGTCAAGGCGCTGTTCGACAGCAGCAAGTCGGCATTTGAAATTGCCCTGGGACTGACCGGCGTGATGACGCTGTGGCTGGGCGTGATGAAAGTCGGCGAGCGCGCCGGCATGCTGGAACTGCTCACCCGTGGTCTGGCGCCGCTGTTCAGGCGGCTGTTTCCCGAAGTCCCGGCCAACCACCCGGCGTTGGGCGCGATGACCATGAACATGGGCGCCAACATGCTGGGGCTGGACAACGCCGCCACCCCGCTCGGCATCAAGGCGATGCAGGAACTGCAGACGCTCAACCCCACGCCGGATACCGCCAGCGACGCGCAGATCCTGTTTCTGGTGATCAACACCGCGTCGGTGACGCTGCTGCCGGTGACCATCTTCACCTATCGCGCGCAGCTCGGCGCGGCCGACCCGACCGACGTGTTCGTGCCGCTGCTGATCACCACCTATATCGGTACGCTGTGCGGACTGCTGGTCACTGGCATGTATCAGCGCCTGCACCTGTGGAACCGCGTCACCCTGGCGTACCTGGGCGGCGCGACCGCGCTGATCGGCGGACTGGTGGCCTGGTTCAGCAGCCTCGATGCGGCTGAGATGACACGGCAGTCGTCGATCCTCAGCAACGTGCTGCTGTTCGGCCTGATCGTCACCTTCCTGCTGATGGCGGTGCGGCGCCGGATCAACGCCTACGAGGCCTTCATCGAGGGCGCGAAGGAGGGCTTTCACACGGCTGTCACGATCATTCCGTATCTTGTCGCGATGCTGGTGGCGATTGCGGTGTTCCGTGCCAGCGGCGCGCTGGATCTGTTGATGGGCGCGGTACGGGGTGGAGTATTGGCATTGGGATTCGACGCGCGCTGGGTCGACGCACTGCCGACCGCCTTGATGAAACCCTTTTCCGGCAGCGGCGCACGCGCAATGATGATCGACACCATGCAAGCTCACGGCGCCGACTCTTTCGCCGGGCGTCTCGCGTCCATCGTGCAGGGCAGCACCGAAACGACGTTTTACGTACTGGCGGTGTACTTCGGCGCGGTCGGCATCAAGCGCGTGCGCCACGCCGTCACCTGCGGCTTGCTCGCCGACGTCGCCGGCATCCTCGCCGCCATCGGCATGGCCTATCTCTTTTTTGGCAACAGCGCATGAAAACCTACGACACCCTCGCCGCCGTCGATCTCGGATCCAACTCCTTCCGCCTCGAAGTGGTGCGGGTGGCGGGCGACCAGTTGTATCCGCTCGATTCGCTGAAGGAAACCGTGCGCCTGGCCGGTGGACTGACCGACGACAAGCAGCTCGACGACGCCACCCAGGCGCGCGCGCTGGATTGTCTGCATCGCTTTGGCGAACGCCTGCGCGGGCTGTCGCCGGAAGCGATCCGCTGTGTGGGCACCTCGTCGCTGCGGGTCGCCAAGAATGCCGATGTCTTCATTCCCAAGGCCGAGATCGCGCTCGGCCACCCGATCGAGATCGTCGCCGGGCGCGAGGAAGCGCGGCTGATTTATCTGGGCGTGGCCCATTCCTTGTCGGCTTCGCCGGACAAGCGGCTGGTGGTCGACATCGGCGGCGGCTCGACCGAATTCATCATCGGACAGGGGCTCAAGCCGCTGGAGCGCGAAAGCCTGCACATGGGCTGCGTCAATTTCTCGCGGCGCTTCTTCGCCAACGGCGTGCTCGACAAGAGCGCATTCAAGGCTGCCGAAATGGCTGCGCGTGTCGAGGTCGAGCGCATCGCCCGCGAGTTTGCGCCGGGCAACTGGCAGCAGGCGGTGGGTTCGTCCGGCACGGCGCGCGCGCTGCGCGAAATCCTCGAACAGAACGGCTGGTCGGCGGGCGGCATCACCGCCGACGGCCTCGCCCTGCTGCGCACGTATTTCATCCGCGCCGGCCATATCGACGCAGCCGAGCTGGCCGGCATGACGCGCGACCGCCGCCCGGTCATTGCGGGCGGCTTTGCCATCATGGCAGGGCTGTTTGCCGAGCTCGGCATCGAGCACATGACCGTGGCTGAAACCGCCATGCGCGAAGGCATCCTCTACGACCTGCTGGGGCGCTTTCACAAGCAGGACATGCGCGAAGCGACGGTGGACGAATTCATGCGGCGCTATCACATCGACACCCAGCAGGCCGCACGCGTGAAGCGCGTCGCCCTGGCCTTGCTGGCGGGTGCCGGAGGCGGCGAGGAGAACGACGAGCGCTTTCTGGACTGGGCGGCACGGCTGCACGAAATCGGTTTGTCGGTCTCCCACGGCGGTTACCATCGCCATTCCGGCTACATCCTGGAAAACGCCGACATGCCCGGTTTCTCGCGCTCCGACCAGTCCCGGCTTGCGCTGCTCGCACGCGCGCAGCGCGGTGCGCTGACAAAAGTCCCCGAATTTGCCGAGGCTACCTTGCCGGAACGCGACCGACTGCTGGTGTGGCTGCTGCGGCTGGCCGTGCTGCTGTGTCGCAGCCGGTCCGAACCCCGGCTCGACGGCATGCAGGTCGAAGCCACCGGCCGCCGCTTCCGTCTGCAACTGCCGGCCGGCTGGCTTGAGCGTCGTCCGCTCACCTGCCGCGCGCTGGAAGAAGAAGCCGGACATTGGGCCGCGGTGGGCCTGAAGTTTCCATTCGGCTGAAGTCAGGCAACGCGACAAACCGGAAGTGAGGCGCGCATCATGATGTGGCTACTGTGGGCGGTGGGTGCGATCGCCAGTTTCATGCTCATGCTGCAGGCCTGGATCTGGCTGCAGGCGCGGCGCATGCGCGGACGTCCCGCGCCCGACACCGCCCACGTCGATGGCGCGGCGGCGGCCGCGCGGGTGCGGGTGTATTACTTCTACGGCGCGCACTGCAGCCACTGTCGCAGCATGACCCCTCTGGTCGACCGGCTGCGTGAAAGCCACCACAATCTGATCAAGCTCGATATCGCCGACGCGCGCGACCTGGCGCAGGCCTTTGGCGTGGCCGCCACCCCCGGCCTGGTTCAGGTCGTCGATGGCGTGATCCGGCGCGTCCAGCTTGGCGGCATGAGCGAAGCCCGCCTGCTGGCGCTGCTGACTTCGCCTGTTAGCGGTCAGGGCATCTGACGCACCTTATCTTCCTGCAGCACCAGCACGAGACGCATTCGCAACTCAGGTCTAGAATTAGGGACAGAGTTGTCCTGAAAGAGGCTGTCATGACTACCACGCTCCACCCGCAAGAGGCAGGCCGTGGTTCTAAAGACGCTGAAGCGTCAAGAACCACGCTCACCATCGACGGCAACGAAGCCGTTGCCCGCATGGCCTACCTCGGCAACGAGGTGATTGCGATTTATCCCATCACGCCGTCGTCCAACATGGGCGAGTGGGCCGACGAGTGGGCCTCTCAAGGCAAGCCCAACCTGTGGGGGGCGGTGCCGAAAATCATCGAGATGCAGTCGGAAGGCGGCGCGGCGGGCGCGCTGCATGGCGCGCTTACCTCCGGTGCACTGGCGACCAGCTTCACCGCCAGCCAGGGCCTGCTGCTGTTCATTCCCAACCTGTACAAGATTGCCGGCGAACTGACGCCCTTCGTGCTGCACGTGGCGTCACGTGCGGTGGCTACCCACGCGCTGTCGATCTTCGGCGATCACTCCGACGTCATGGCCTGCCGCGCCACCGGCTGTGCCATGCTCGCATCCAATTCGCCGCAGGAGGCGCAGGATTTTGCGGTCATCGCGCAGGCGGCGACGCTGGCCGGACGTATTCCGCTGATCCATTTCTTCGATGGCTTCCGCACCTCGCACGAGGTGGCGAAGATCGTCGCGCTGGAAGCCGGCACCGTACGCGCCATGCTCGACCCCGAGTTGATCGCGGCGCACCGCGCCCGTGCGCTGTCGCCGGAGCATCCGGTGCTGCGCGGCACCTCGCAGAATCCGGACGTGTTCTTCCAGTCGCGCGAGCGCGCCAACCCGTTCTACGACGCGTTCCCGCAGATCGTGCAGGATGCGATGGAGCGTTTCGGCGAACTGACCGGGCGCCAATACAAGCTGTTCGATTATGTTGGCGCGAGGGATGCCGAACGGGTGATCGTGCTGATGGGTTCCGGCGCCGAGACCGTGCACGAAACGGTCGATCACCTGCTGGCCCACGGCGAGAAAGTAGGCGTGCTGAAGGTGCGGCTGTTCCGGCCATTTTTACCGACTGCGCTGCTCGATGCGCTGCCCGCCACGGCAACATCCATCGCCGTGCTCGACCGCTGCAAGGAGCCGGGTGCCGACGGCGAACCGCTGTACAAGGACGTGGTGACCGCGCTGGCGCAGGCCGCGGCAGATGGTGTGCGTGCCATGCCGCGCGTCATCGGCGGCCGTTATGGTCTGGCCAGCAAGGAATTCACCCCCGGCATGGTGAAGGCAGTGTTCGACGAACTGGCCCTGCACTCCCCCAAAAGGCAGTTCACCGTCGGCATCCACGACGACGTCACCCATCTGTCGCTGCCGTGGGACGAAGCTTTCCGCAGCGACGCGTCGCGCCAGCTTCAGCATGCGGTGTTCTGGGGGCTCGGCGCCGACGGCACGGTGTCGGCCAACAAGAACTCGATCAAGATTCTCGGCGAAGCCACCGACCTGCAGGCGCAGGGCTATTTCGTCTACGACTCGAAGAAATCCGGCGCGGTGACGGTGTCGCACCTGCGCTTCGGCCCGGCGCCGATCCGCTCGGCCTACCTGGTGGAGGCGGGCATGGCCCACTTCGTTGCCTGCCACCAACCGGTGTTCGTCGACCGCTACGACCTGCTGGCACATGCCGCGCCCGACGGCGTCTTCCTGCTCAACACGTCGGAACCTGCGGATCGGGTGTGGAACACGCTGCCGGACACAATGCGTGCGCAAATTGTCGAGAAACGCCTGCAGCTGTGGGTGATCGACGCCTACGCGGTGGCGGCCGAAGCCGGCATGGGGCGGCGCATCAACACCATCATGCAGACCTGCTTCTTCGCCATCTCCGGCCTCCTGCCGAAGGACGAGGCAATCGCCGCGATCAAGCATGCGGTCGACAAGACCTACGGCAGGAAGAGCAAGCGGCTGGTGGAGCTGAATTACCGTGCGATCGACGCGACGCTGGCACATCTGCGACAAGTCACCATCCAACCAGCGGGTGCAATCGGCAAACCGCCTGAACCTGCTTCTGCGGTGGCGCAGATCGTTCCCGACTTCGTGCGCGACCTCACCCTGCCGATCTACCAGGGCCACGGCGACCGCCTGCCGGTGTCGTTGCTGCCGGTCGACGGCACCTATCCGCTCGGCACCGCGCAATACGAGAAGCGCAACATCGCACTGGAAATTCCGGTGTGGGAGGCTGATCTCTGCACCCAGTGCGGCAAGTGCGTGTTCGTCTGCCCGCATACCGCGATCCGCGCCCGGGCTTTCTCTGCCGAAGCGGCCAGCGATGCGCCGCCGACCTTCAAGCACGTGCCGGCGAAGAGCAAGGACTTCCCCGCCGGCACTCACATCAGCTACCAAGTGGCGCCGGAAGACTGCACCGGCTGCGGCGACTGCGTCGAGGCCTGCCCGATCCACGACAAGTCCAACGTCTCGCGCCGGGCGGTGAACATGGCGCCGGTCGGGCCGTTGCGCGACCCCGAGCGCGACAACTTCGCCTTCTTCCTGCGCCTGCCCGAGTTCGACCGCAGCATGATCAAGCACGGCACCATCCCGGGTTCGATGTTGCTCGATCCGCTGTTCGAGTTTTCCGGCGCCTGCGCTGGCTGCGGCGAAACGCCTTATATCCGGCTTGCGACGCAACTGTTCGGCGACCGCATGCTGATCGCCAACGCCACCGGTTGTTCGTCGATCTACGGCGGCAACCTGCCGAGCACGCCTTACACCGTCAACGGCGCCGGGCGCGGTCCGGCGTGGAGCAATTCGCTGTTCGAGGACAACGCTGAATTCGGTCTCGGCATGCGACTCGCGGCCGACCAGTTGATGGACTATGCGAAGCAGCTGGCGCGTGAACTGGCGAACGAGATCGGTGGCGACCTTGCCGACGCTTTGGTCAGTGCAGACCAGCGTGAGGAAGTGGGCATCGTCGAGCAGCGCCAGCGCGTTGCGCTGCTGCTCGACAAGCTGGCGGCCTCCAGGCATCCCCGCGCGAAGGAGCTCGCCAGCGTCGCCGAATGGCTGATCCGCCGCTCGGTGTGGATCATCGGCGGCGACGGCTGGGCCTACGACATCGGCTACGGTGGTCTCGACCACGTGCTGGCGCTGCCGTACGACGTCAACATCCTGGTGCTCGACACCGAGGTGTATTCCAACACCGGCGGGCAAACTTCCAAGGCCACGCCGATCGGCGCGGTCGCCAAGTTCTCCGCCGGCGGCAAGGCCACCGCCAAGAAGGACCTCGCCAAGATCGCCAGCGACTACGGCCATGTGTATGTCGCCACCGCCGCCTACGGCGCCAAGGACGTGCAGACCCTGCGCGTGTTCCACGAGGCCGAGTCGTATGCCGGCCCCTCGCTCATCGTCGCCTACAGCCCCTGCATCGCCCACGGCTACGACATGCTCTACAACCAGCGTCAGCAGGAACTGGCGGTGAAGAGCGGGCACTGGCCGCTGTTCCGCTTCGACCCGCGCCTGGCGGAAGCAGGTGGCAATCCCTTCAAGCTCGATTCCGCCGCGCCCAGCCAGCCGGTCAAGACCTTCATGGAATCGGAAACCCGCTTCGCCATGCTGCAGCGAAGCCACCCCGAGGCCGCGCAAGGTTTCTTGCAGCAGGCGCAGCGAGATGCCGAGCGACGTTTCAAGATGTATCAGGACATGGCCCAAGGCCATGCCGTCGAACCCAAACCGGGAGCCTGACATGATCGACCTATCCACTGACTACCTCGGCCTCAAGCTGAAAAATCCGCTGGTGCCCTCAGCCTCGCCGCTGTCGAAGAACCTCGACACCGCGCTGCGCCTGGAAGATGCCGGCGCCGCCGCGCTGGTGATGTATTCGCTGTTCGAGGAAGAGCTGCGGGCGGAAGACGCGATGATGGACCGCTTCCTGCTGCATGCCGGCATCGGGCACGGCGAGGCGGATGGCTTTCTGCCCGGTTTTGGCGAATTCCAGGGCGGCCTGGAACGCTACCTCGAACACCTGCAGCGCCTGAAGTCGCGGCTGGAAATCCCGGTGGTGGCCAGCCTCAACGGCGTCTCGCCGTCCGGCTGGGTGGAGCTCGGCCACGCGCTGCAGGAAGCCGGTGCCGATGCGCTGGAGCTCAACGTCTATCACGTCGCGGCGGAGATGCTTGAATCCGGCGAGGCGGTGGAGGCGCGCTACCTCAGCCTGCTGCGCGAGCTGCGCAGCGCGGTGAGCCTGCCCATCGTGATGAAGCTGTCGCCGTTCTTTTCCTCGCTACCGCATTTCGTCAAACAGCTGGAGCTGGCCGGCGCGCAGGGCGTCGCCCTGTTCAACCGCTTCTACCAGCCGGATATCGATCTGGATACGCTGTGTGTGGTGGACCAGTTGCACCTGTCGTATCCCGACGAGGCGCTGTTGCGCATCCGCTGGCTATCCATTCTGCACGGCCGCACCCATCTGACGCTGGCCGCCACCGGCGGCGTGCACAGCCATGAAGAGGCCATGAAGCTGCTGCTGGTCGGCGCCGACGTCGTCCATCTCGCGTCCTGCCTGCTGCAACACGGCCCCGCCCGGCTCACGCAGATCCTGCACGACATGGAACGCTGGATGACCGAGCAGGAATACGTGTCGGTCGCCCAGCTGAAGGGCAGCATGAGCCAGAAAAACCTGTCCGATCCCGCCGCCATGGCGCGTTCCAGCTACCTGCGTGTGCTGGACAGTTTTTCGCCGCGGCCCGGGGTGTGGTCCTGAATCTGCCAGCCTGGCCCGGCCAGAAGTTCACAGCCCCAATTCCGCATCGGTCGCGCTGTGTTCGTACTTGTTCTTCGGCGGCCAGGGACGGCCGCGCCAGTCGGGTTCCAGCGCCATGGATGATTGGCTGCGCCCCGGCAGCACGGCGCCGTTACCGGCCCCCTTCGCATAGTCGTAGTAGAACTTGATGATCTCTTCGCGGCTCGTCTGCTGCGCCGCCGGATGCGCGACGCAGGCGTCGATCCACTGGCGCACGCGCGCGTAGCGGGCGTCGTCTGGCAATTCGAAATCTTCGTAATACTCCAGAAACCAGAAGCGCTGGAAGAAGGGCGTGAAAACCGTTTCCGCCCAGCCGAAGTCCT
>Ga0209254_10004177_pt1 | contig 13217 bp, 10 predicted proteins | sample FrelakmetDIP11DI_FD_187148 | JGI IMG/M metagenome (GOLD analysis project Ga0209254, IMG submission 187148) | Freshwater lake sediment microbial communities from the University of Notre Dame, USA, for methane emissions studies - DIP11 DI (SPAdes)... | ecosystem: Environmental > Aquatic >...
TGAAATCTGACTCGATGATGGCTTAGACGCGCAAAGGCCCAAGTGGCCCGCTGCCCGCGAACGGCCCAACTTATGCTTAAGAAATAAAGGGACCTGCTTGTTTGGCCTCGGAGTCGGCCGTTGATCGTTCGCCAGCGAGTAAAGGAAACGCCATGGACCTAAAATGCGCCATCGGGCTCGATCACGAGCCATTCAGTATCGATGAGGAGCGTCTGCGTCGTCGACACTTCCTCAACATCAATCTGACTTTGGCGGCAGCCGGTCAGCCGATCTGTGAGCAGGTCAACAACGGGGATTTTCTGAATGTGGCCCGCGACCTGGTGGACGCCTTTCTGGCGCAATCCAGACTGGTGCCCGAGTACCTATGTCCGGCCGACCAGCGCATCCAGGATTTTCTGGGTCGTTATCTCGGTGGTCTGATGCTGCCGTCAGTACCCAGGTTACCCTCGACCACACTGGTCCTGCACCGTTATGGCATCGCCCGGGAACTCTCCCTGCCACCCCGAAGCGATCGCTTCGAATCAGACATCATCAAGAGTTACCGTGTTCGCCAGGGCATCCTGCACAACACGTTGCGCGACCGTCGCACCACTGAAGGCTCCTTCCACATTGCCGAGGGCGGATTGCCGATTCCCAGCGACAAGCGCGCAGTACCCAGCATGGCTTTCGCCCGCATGCTGCGGGCGGCATTGCATCCGCCGGCAGAACTCATGCGCTTGCCGTTTACCTCGAAGGAAGAAGAGCCGGCCGAGATTTTCGTATCGCTGCTCATCCGTCCGCTCGTGTGTCCGGCAGTGCCCGGTTTTTCAAGCGAAAAGAACATGGAAATCCGTTTCTTTGCTCCCGGCAGCATGGTTTCCAACCTGGACTTTATCGAGAGCATTTTTGGCAACGCCGGCAATCCTTATCTGCCCGAGCACGACGCCGGCCTGGACATCGAGCACTGGACCGGCCACACCGGCTGCGTCATTCTGGCGCCACACCTCTTAGGCATGACCAAAAAAGAACTGGGACTTCCGCCGACGGATGAAGCGAGTCCAAGGCAGATTGCCGACGGCATGCACTGGAGGGACCCGCAGGAACCTTACAACGACGGGAAGCCGTTCAAGATTACTGCGCGCGATGCCTCGGGGGTGATTGTCACCCTATTGACGGACAACTACTTCGGCTATTGCAAGAAGGAGGTAAAAACCCAGATCAGTTTTGCCGCCAATCTGTTTGGTCTGGCCGAGGAGGAGCACGCAGGGGGCGCGCTGACTTTTCCTCGACACAACCATGGCGAGGAGTTCGGCGCCGACAGCCGCATTCGCAGCACCAATCATAGCTTTGCCGAAGTCAAGGCATTGTATGGCGATATCATGGACCTGCAGGACGAGGGATATGGTGTCGACAAGCGTTTCCCGCAACTCCTGTACCTGCCCGAGGACTTGAGAATCGACCTGAATCGTCAGCGCATCAGCTGGATGGTCGGAGGCGTCGAACAAAGCATCAAGCTGCAGCCGGAGAAGGTCTACATGCATCCCAGCGGTTATAAGGTGACGATGCAGAAACATCCCGCGGCCCCGTCGTGGCGATTGGTGGGCACAGATGCCGAAGGCGTGTTCTGCCACAAGCCCTGCACCGTTTCTGGCGGGGGTAAGTCGGAGATATCCAAGTCCATCGAGAATACCGTCATTTTTGGCCCGGTCTTCGTTGCCGACCTGGATCAGGATCTGGATCAGGTTGACGCCATTTTTCGGCGCGATTACGGCGACCGCTTTTTGCCCGGACTCGACACGAAGCCCAGTCATTTCCGCAGTCGCCCGCCGCTGAGCCCGAGGCGTAGTCTCGGTTCAGTCATCAAACTGCTGACACCGTCGGCGAGCAGCTATACCCTTGAATACAACGCCTGGCTGGAAAGCATTCCGAACCGGATCAAATCCATCGTATTCATGATCAAGCGCTTCTACCGCCCCGAATGGGGACAGGAGTGGCGCAAGCATTTCACGGTTGACTTCATCAACGGCAGTCCAGGCAACGAACTCAAGCTGGATGACCGCTCCTTGGTGGCGTCCTACCTCCGTGTGGGTTTCGAACCGAGAGGCTCCTGGCGCGTCTTTAAGCTGCGTCAGGATTACATCCCCGCAGAAAAGGTGCAGATGGAAGATGACATCACGGTTTCCGTGGTGGTGCCGCGACGTAAGCTGAAAAACCGGCCGGACCAACTCGACAATCCCTGTGTCAAGCTTACGCACAATTGCGAATACCGCTTGTTTCAGCGCCCGGACGACGCCATACACCGAGGCCTAGACACTCAAGCCGAACGTGACCTGACACGCCCAGGAAATTTCCTGTCGAACTATGAAGCGCTGGAGGCGCGGGAAGTGCAGTCGCTGGTAGAGGACGTCATCGGCTTCAGGCAATACAGTCCGCCGATGCGATGCTTTCTCGAGAACGCTGCCGAAGTGGGTGAGCACTTCACCGTGTCCTCGGCGCACCCTCGATTGGTGGACGGCAAGCCCAGCAAGAACCCACGCTACCTGCAGTTGCGGCAGGATTTGGAGGATGAATTCAAACCCTATTTGGCGGAGATGGGCGCCCGCCTGTGTCGCCGCGTGCCGTTACAGGAACCCGTGTTATTTCCCGTCAACGCGGTACTGTCAGGGCGGCGCAATAATCCGCCCGAGGCGGGGGTCCGTCCATTGTGCGTGTACAACCCGATCCACTATCAGGAACTGCCGGAATTATTCATGGACGCCATCTGCAGTCTGACCGGCAAGTCGCCCTCGACCACAGGCATCGGGAGCGAGGGTGCGCTGACCAAGGGGCCATTCAATGCGCTGCGTGCTACCACCGATCTGAACAACGCGCTGGTTGCCTACATTTTGACGGGCTATGGCGGCTTCAGCAGCGCCGCCGGTCATGTCGGTCCGAACATGCGCATCGATCACGACGTCAGTCTACTGATTCCCGAGATCTGGTGCCGGCTGCCGGCGGAAGCCCGCGATCCGGCATTCCTCATCCGTGAGGGTCATCTCGAACCGTTGCAGGACTTCGAGTTTGAAGGGCGCCAAATCTTGGCGAGCCGCCTTGGTTACCGGATTACCAGCCATTTCGTACACAGCTTTTTCGGCAAGATATTCGATGCTCCCGCCACTGTTTTCGACGATTCCGTGCTCAAACCCGAAACCCAGGATCTGGTGTGTTTTGTCGACGGCGTCGACAACATCGTTGAAGCTCAACGGCAGGTTGCCGTCAGCTATCTGCAGGACGGCAGCATCGAGGAGGCCTGCCCACCCTTGCGCGCCCTGCTATACATCATGGCGACCGGAAACTGCGGCGGCAAGGATGTCCATCATCCGGATGTGCGCGCGCTGTTCACGCGGGAAAGTTTGCTCGAATCCGAATGGTATCGACAACGCCTCTTGACCAAGCAGGCACGCGACGTCGCCTTGTGGCAGCGCCACATCGACTATCTGAAAGCCTTCCTGAGCCACGGTAGCCACGCCCATTACGCCAAGAGACTGCATCTCGCGGACCGCCTTGAGAAAGCCCGAAGTATGCTGACCCGGATAAGCGCACCCGAACATCCGGACAGTCTGATCGGTACGCTTGGCGCGGACCCAATGGCCGGCGCCGGATCGATCCGGCGCCGGCTAGAGGTTCCTATTTCGATAGCGGTCAAGAAATCCCCGGCACGAACGTGATTGCATTCCGATTGCCACGGGTTAAGATGATGCTACTTCCCCGAGCGACCAATCATCTGTATTCCCTATGCATACCCTCATCGACGAACTGCACCAAGACCATATCAACCTGAGCAAATTGCTCGGCCTGCTTGAACGCGAATTGACGCGGCTTCAGCAAGGAGAAGATCCGGATTATTTTCTTATGCTGGATATGGTCGAGTATGTGGAAAATTATCCCGATCTAATTCACCATCCTCGGGAGGATGCGATATTCCAGGTCTACCTCGAGCACAATCGGCGCGGCGAGGACATCATTCACCAACTGATGGCTGAGCATAAGGCCTTGGTGGAGCATTCCCATCAACTTCGTGAAATGATCGAACAGGTCCTGCAAGGTTCGGTCTTGTCCCGGGAAATAATTGAAACCGAGCTTCTTACTTACCTCAATCTGCAAAAGAACCACTTAAATGCTGAAGAGGCTCACGTGTTCGCGCTCATGAGTGAATTGCTTCAACCGGAGGATTGGGTGCGCATCGAAACGATGCTTCCGTCCAAGAGCGATCCGCTTTTTGGCGGACAAGTGCAAAAGCGCTACGAGGCGATCTACTCACAGATCATGACGATGTCATAGTCAGTTGCGCGACATCGTCTGTATTTCAGTCGATACTGTTTTTCCATGACCGAAAATGAATCGGATTGCGGCATTTCAGGTCGCAGAAGGGCAAGAATATTAGCCATCACAAGCGGAAAGCGCGGTGCGGGCAAGACCAGTCTTACCGCGAACCTTGGCGTAGCGCTCGCCCAGAAGGGTTCACAAGTCTGCATATTGGATGCAGACACCGGCCCCGGTGACTTTGGTTCCCCTGTTAAAACCAGGCCAGAACGGACCCTAGAGCACCTGATCAACGGTGAAATAACCCTCCAAGAGCTACTCCTTAAAGGGCCGGCTAACGTCAGAATCGTTCCTGCGGCTGCCGGTATAGGCGAGTTCGCAACACTGGATATCGATCGTCAACAACGACTGTTGTCGGCGCTAAGGGAGTTGGAATCTTCGTTCGACTATCTCCTGATCGATACCGCATGCGGTACCATCGCATCGTTGTTGAACCTACTAACGCCGGTGGAAGCCGTTCTTCTGATTCTTACGCCCGATCCCACCTCCCTCACGGAAGCTTTTTCCCTGCTCAAGCTTCTTGATGACAATGCGCCCAACCCACCAGTTTACGCTGTCGTTAACATGGTGAAGAATCAAGAACAGAGCAGGGAGATCTTTAGTCGGTTTCTGGAGACGGTGCAGAAATACCTGGATATAACCGTAGACTATGGAGGCTATGTTCCTCTGGATGAGGCGGTATTGGAGTCAACGAGATCGCGAACACCGATTGTGATTACGGAACCCGAGTCACCTGCGAGTCGGGTTTTTTTTCAACTGGCTGTATCCTTGAAGGAACGCTTGGGTTACGGCACCGATACTCGAAGCTCCTTCAGTTCCTACACGGAACAACTAACCATCCGCCCGGCCGATCAACACACGGTTCCCCCTTTTTCCGACGATCGGTCAAGCCGTGGCCATCCTGAAGTCAGCCGGGAACCGGAACAGCTACTCAGTGAACTGATCGCCTTGATCAACTCCAGGCCATCGGACCCCACATCATGGAAGAGCTGGTTTCAGACAGCGCTGGAGGCCTACGTTGACAGACACAATGGTCTGCCTTTCGAGCCGAAACAAATCCTGTATCGGAGTTTGGAACTGGAAAACTATTCTGAGACCGCAATTCAGGAGATCGTTACGACTTTAGAATCGCTTTATCAAATGCGTTATCAACGTCCCCTTCACAATTTCGATGATACGGCGTTCAAACTGCTGGCGGATGCACAAGGATCGCCGGACAAGATCGTTCAGCTAAGCAAGCAGATTCGCATGGGCTTCAAGCGGCGGTTTCACAAGGATTTGTATGATGCCAAGCAGGAGCTCGTCGACGAGATTCAAGGTTCGGAATACACGGAACAACTATTTGAACATCTGTTGGCTTCTTTACTGGAGGCGTTCGAAAAACGATTCCGTCGCGCTTACCTCAGTGAAAACGACTTGATCCTTGTGCGAGTACGCGAGTTGACTGCTGAGCTAATCATGCGACAGGGCCAGATCGCCACATCTTTGCATCACGTGGAAGAGTTGACGAACCATAGCGCCAGCAAGCTTGACGCACTCGTACGACTTCTGGTTTAGTCCAAGGACCGCGGCGAATCGGCAGAGGCAATGTCCACGATGGCTAAATAAGTTTGGTTAGCGATTCGCGTTCTTGCGCAGTAAGGGTAAACGATTGTTATGACGTTCATTTTGCCTTTACCGCGTAAACATGCTTTTCGAATTCCGCGACTCTAATGAGCAGGTCACGCGCCCTGCTTAAATGGGTTACGTCGGTTTCAGCTTGGACTATCTCTATCAATTTGTTTCGCGCCAGTTTTAGAAGTTCGGAAACCTCCTTGTGATCTGCGCGCAGAGCATGTAGCCTACGTGCTCTTACATAGTATTCCTCGACTTGCAATAAGGGAATGCTTTCCCCCAGTACATTGAAGTCATCGCACAAGGCGCGAAAGTCCAGCTTTTCCCGTTCCATGGGAAGGTATTCCAATAACCTCTGTACCTCTGAGTGCATTGAGCTCATTTCATAATGTACTAATTGCAGCAATTTTCTGGTGTCCAGTTCGCTATCGTCACTCAGTTTTGCCAAATTCGTCAGCGACAGTATTCTTGCCAGAGAATTTATCCGTGCGCCATTATCGCAGTGTCCCGTTTCCGCATGCATCGCCTCCACGACCACCTTTTGATCCTCGAGGACTTCGCGGTACCTGAGATCCTTCCTGTACTCGATATGCTTAAAGGTTGGTATGTCAAAAATTTTTGGTTTCCCGGCCTCCTGAATCAATACTGTTGGCTTGTCGAATGCCAACCTAAACCCAAGCTGAAAAAACACACCCGGATCGCGACTACTTAGGTCGCAAATCGCCATGGCTGAGTGCAGAGTTTTTTGCAATACATCTAGATTGATCAGGCATGCCGGTTTTGTCTCTTCGGCGCGAATGGCCTGAAATCCGGCCAACGAACATGCGGGCTTGATGATGTCCTCATAGACGCGCGTAAAGTGGCCCGGCTTGTATCCATCGCAATCGCCGGGCGGCAACATGGCATAGCAAAGCGATATTGAACTATCGGCTGAAATGCCGTCAGCCTGTTGCTTGTCGGGGCCCGTCTTTACAATCATTTTGTCAGCCTTTATCGAACCGCAATCGCTTCGCTGTCTACCGAAGAACAGTGATGAGGTATCTCGTCAGTTGAAGGACATCAATTTGACCGGTATGGTAATAATCTTTTTCTAAACCAATACCCGAAATCGGATGGCGGCAATGGTCTACTCATAATATGGCCCTGAATGTTCTGGCAGTGATGGCTTCTTATGCATTCAAGTTCACTTTGCGTCTCGACGCCTTCCGCCACAATATCTAGACCCAAGTTGGCTCCCAAGGTAACGATGGAACGAACGATCGCCTCATTGGCCGCGTTGGTTTGTATATCGCGTATAAAGGAGCTATCGATCTTGATACGATCAATCTGAAATTGCCGGAGGTAGTTGAGGCTGCAGTAGCCGATACCGAAGTCGTCGACGCTAATCCGGATACCAATGTTTCGAAGTTCAGCTAATCGTCCGATCGTAGTGGCGGCTCTCGCCATCAACATCTTTTCGGTCGGCTCTAATTCAATGAACCCTGGATCGATACCGACTGCAGTGATTACTTGGCTGAGCGTATCGCACAAATCCGGACGCTCGTACTGTCTCGAGGAAATGTTTATGCACATCCGGATCGGCGGCAATCCTTGCTTAATCCATGAACAGTGCTGTTCGCAAGCTTCCCGGAGAACCCACTCTTCAATGGATTCAATAACTCCAATTTCCTCGGCAATAGGAATAAATCTGGACGGCGATATTATCCCGAATTCCGGATGCTGCCAACGCAGCAGTGCTTCTGCTCCGATCACCTGGTTGGTCCAGAGATCGACAATGGGCTGATAGAACAGCATCAACTCCTGATTATCCAGCGCACTCTTTAAGTGCCTGGCAAGGGACAGATGCTCTAACATGGGCTCACTGAGTCGGTCCGAGTAAATCGCATAACGGTTACGCCCAGCGTGTTTGGCGTCATACATGGCGCTATCCGCTTTCCGCACGAGACCCTCCGGAGTTTGGTCATGTTGAGGGCAAATGGCGACTCCCAGACTTGCGGAAAGCTGAAGCTTGTGACTGTGAATAACAACTGGCTGGTTTAGATGATCGATCAGCAACGAGCAAACGGTGATGATATCCTTGGTATCCTTGTTATTTTGCAGAATAATGACAAATTCGTCTCCAGCCAAACGGGCAACGGTATCGCTTTCGCGGAGGCTCACGGTCAAGCGCTCGGCAACTGCTCTTAACAGGATATCCCCGAAGGAATGGCCATATCTGTCATTTATCTCTTTGAAATGGTCAAGGTCGACGAAAATTAATGCGAACGGAACGCCATTTCTATTGGCGTTTTGGCAAGCTTGATGGAGACGATCATGAAAAAGAAGCCGGTTGGGTAACCCTGTCAGCGAGTCATAGTAGGCGAGTGAGTAGAGGTTACCCTGCTTTCTGTTGAAAATCTCTTTTAACAAGCCTTGTGGTGTTCCGACTCCGAGATAGAGTCCGTTCCTGGTAAGAATAAATCCGTGCAAGGGGTGCTGCAGATCGGCGCTAATGATTCTCTGCACCAGTTCGTCAATGCTGGACTCGGCATCCACAATGACTGGATCGCTATCCATGATCGCGCCGACGGCTTTCCTCTGATAAAAATCTCGCCCCGCAGGTTGGATGAACAGTTCTGTCAATTCTGCTCGCGCTACCAAACCAACAGGGGAATTATTCTTATCGACTATCGGTATTGAGAAAAGCTGGTCGTTCTTGAGAAAACACTCGAGCACATCCGCGCAATTATCATCCGCAAGAACGGGGGGGACATAATCAAATAAATGCGTGATGGTGGCTATCTTGCTGAGGTTAGAGGAGTCCTTGCTCATATTCGTCTGGAGGTCGATGAATCCCGTGGCTGAAGCATGCGGAAGCCGGCTTGTGGAAGGGCAGGGGGCCTGTCTTCGAGTGCGGGTCGGTCTTTGATCGGCCCCCGCCGCGTCCAGCAGAACAAAACCATTTGTAAATCGACTCGCGACCAATGTCACTGCTGATGCCTGTCAGGCATTTTTACAATCACCCATCTAGATCAGTTATGTCTTAACTATACCATTGATTAATAAAGTAGATATGACAACGGTACAAATTGTGCCTTTTTCGATTCTGGGATGGAGAAAGGTAGCGAGTTCATGGCGAGTCGCCGCGTCAACAAGGTTATTCTGGTAGGCTATTTGCGCAAAGACCCCAGCGTACGATTTTTGCCAAATGGTGAGCCGGTAGCAGATATTGTGGTGGCTACCTTGGACAGATGGAGGGATCCCTCAGGTCAGCGAAAGCAGCGCGCTAAATCGCACCATGTGGTGTGTTTCAGGGGACTTGCCCGGATCGCCGGCGGTTTCATGAGAAAAGGCAGCAAGGTATACATCGCAGGGAGCCTCCGCTTCCGCAAATGGCCGAGAGAGGGGATTGATCAGTACACTACCGAAATCGTCGCGGACGAGATGCAGATATTGGATCAGTCTTAAAGTCCATTGGCTTGAAAATGGGGATGTCGCAACAGTGGAAGGGCGGAGGACCGTAAGATGGAACCGGCTTCATTAGGTTCCGCCGCGTGCATGCTGGGCTGAATAAGGGCGAAGCGCGCAACGCCTTGGCCCGCGCAGTGTTCTTCAACCGCCTGGGCGAGCTCCGCGACCGCAGTTTCGAGCAGCAGCGCTACCGAGCCAGCGGCCTCAACCTGCTCACAGCCGCCATCGTGCTGTGGAACACGGCCTATCTGGAGCGGGGTGCAATCGCCATACCTGATATTGTCCGATCCCATTTATCAGGATCATGCCTCTGAAGATCTGCCTGTCCTGGTCAAGGTCTTGACCTTGACCAGGGATGAGGATACTGTTTATATAAACAGTATTATTATGGCCAGAATGAAATCGCTTACGTCTCGTCAACAGGAAATTTTGCGCTTTCTCCAGGACTACGGTGAGCGGGAAGGATTTCCGCCCACTATCGCCGAAATCGCCCGCGGCATCGGCGTCAATTCTGCCCACGGCGTGCGCGAACAGCTGCGTGCGCTGGAACGCAAGGGGGTCATCGAACTGATCCCGAATGCCGCCCGGGGTATCCGCTTATTGCTCACCCCGGAAAGGGACTTATCCGAATTGCCGATCATCGGCCAAGTGGCGGCGGGACAGCCGATACTCGCCGAACAGCACATCATTGGCCATTGTCGGCTCGATCCCGCAATCTTTCACCACCGGGCGGATTATATGCTGCTAGTGCGGGGCATGAGTATGCGGGACGCCGGCATCCTGGACGGCGATTTGCTGGGTGTTCGCCGCACGCAGGAAGCCCGCAACGGTCAGATCGTGGTTGCCCGGCTGCACGACGAGGTGACCGTGAAAACCTTGAGACTGAAGGGTTCCCTGGCTTATCTGGAACCGGCAAACCCGGATTTTTCGCCCATTATCGTTGATTTGAAAAAACAGGAACTCTGCATCGAGGGCGTCATGGCTGGATTGGTTCGCACCCGATCGGATTAGGGATATGCCCATCCCACCAGAACTGGAACGGCTTGTAGCCGGGAATCCGCAGCTATGGCGCGCCGGCGGTCTGGGTGAAGCCAATCTGCCGGCACTTCCCACCGGCCATGCGGCACTGGATGCGTTGCTGCCCGGCGGCGGCTGGCCAGTCGGCGCCCTGACGGAACTCATCGTGCCCCATTGGGGTATTGGCGAGCTGCGTTTGTTGGTTCCGGCCTGGTGCGCGATGAGTCAGATGCGGCGCTGGCTAGTGTGGATCGCGCCGCCCTATATGCCGTATGCGCCCGCCTTGCTGCAGGCCGGAGTGGACCTCCGTTATACGCTGTTGATCGATGTTAAAAACTCCCCGCAGGACTTATTCTGGAGCATGGAAAAGTTGCTGCGCAACCCGGAGACGGGAATCGTGATGACCTGGCCGCAGACCGTCCTGGCGGGAAATCTGCGCCGTCTTCAACTGGCTGCTGAAGCGGGGCGAAGTTTGGGCGTTCTGTTGCACCAACGCCCGATCGACAGCACACCGGCAGCTTTGCGCCTGAAATTGCGTCCTTCACAGCAGGGACTGGAGGTGAACATACTCAAGGCGCGCGGCACTTCATTGCATCCAGCCGTCATCCTGTCGGTTTAGCGGGATTCGCGATGTTGGCCTTCGCTCCCACACGGATTCCGTCCAGCTCTCTTCCGGATTCCTTGACATCTGAGCCCATTGCGGACTTGACCCTGCTCTGGTTGTGCTGCTATCTGCCCCTGTTGCCGCTGGAGGCGCTCGGCCTGAAGGCAGATTGCCCCGTCGCCGTCGTGGAGGAGTTCAAAGGCCGCCCGCATGTTCTGACGCCATCGCCCATCGCCCGGAGCCGAGGCGTTATTTCCGGTCTATCCCTCAATGCGGCCCATGCCTTGTGTCCGGAACTTCGGTTCGAGGCGCGGAATAGGGCGCTGGAACAACAAGTCATCACGGCATTGGCGGAACGCTGCCTGAATTTCACCCCCTGGGTCAGCCTGGATTACAGCCAAGCGCTGCTGCTCGAGGTGCGGGGCAGTTTGAATCTGTTTGGTGGGCTGAATGCATTGCAGACGAGGTTGAGTGAAACCATCGCCAGCGGTGGCTGCACCTGTCTGATGGCGGTCACGCCGGTACCCTTCGCTAGTTGGCTCCTGGCCAGGCAGGGTAGCGGGGACGCGGTCATACGCCGCGAGGCGTTGCGCTCGGTGCTTGGGGATCTTCCGATTGCGGCTTTGGGTTTTGATGCCGGCGTGCCTGCTCGTCTGGCCAAAGTCGGGCTTCGTACTCTGCGCGATCTCTGGCGGTTGCCCAGGGATGGCCTGGCCCGGCGTTATGGCTCCCGATTGATGGTGGCAATGGATCGCGCGGCGGGATACGCGACCGATACACCGAGGCTTTATTATTGCCCGCCGCGTTTTGACGTCAGTCTGGATCTGCCGCTGGAAACGGACAAGCTGTCGCAATATTTCCCTGCGCTTGAAGAACTGATGAAACAGCTGACGGTTTTTTTGCGCTCCCATGATGCGGCGGTCGCCGAGTTGCGTCTGGCATTGCATCATCGCCGTGGTGCTCCTTCGAACGTTCAGCTCGAGCTGCGCCAGACCAGCCGAAATGAGGCCCACCTGCTGGGTTTGCTAAAGGAAAAGCTGGATCGAGTCGCCTTGCCGGGGCCGGTCAGTGCGGTTGGCTTGTCCACGGAGAACATTCATCCTCATGTTCCGCAGATACCTGACATCTTCGGAGCCCGAGCCGCCGACGGGGAGAGGGAAGGGGCGTGGCAGCAGCTGATCGAGACGCTGCAGGCGCGCCTGGGGAGGAACGCCATCCGGATGCTCTCCGCGTCGGCGGACCATCGTCCCGAGAACGTTTCCATTCTTTCCGACAACTTTCATGCATCTTGCTCACCGCCCAATGGTCCGAGACCTTTGTGGTTGCTGCCGGCCCCCAGGCCCGCGCCGGCTGATCTGGCCCCGGAATCCGGAACCGAGCGGATCGAAAGCGGCTGGTGGGACGGCCCAATGGTGCGACGCGACTATCGGAAGGCGATCGACCGGTTCGGCGCCAGATGGTGGATTTACCGCGAGCCCTCGCAGTCGCAGCGGTGGTATGTGCATGGCCTATTCGGGTGACTACGCCGAACTGCACTGCCTGAGTAATTACACCTTCCTACGCGGCGCATCACATCCGGAGGAACTGGTCGAAACGGCTGCAAAGCTCAGCTATGCGGCGCTCGCCCTCACCGACGAATGCTCGGTGGCCGGGGTGGTCAGAGCGCACCTGGCCGCGCGCCAGCATCCAATCAGACTGATCGTCGGCAGCGAGTTTCGCTTGGCGGACGGCCTGCAGTTGGTTCTGCTTGCCCAGAATAGGGGAGGGTACGGACAACTGTCGTCCCTGATTACGCGAGCCCGCCGCAACGCGCCCAAGGGGCAGTATCGTCTGACTCGTGAGGAAATGGCGCAACAGCCACTGGATGCTTGCCTTGCAATCTGGCTGCCCGAGGCGAGTCCAAAAAAGGATGATGGCGTGTGGTTGAGCCGGTGTCTTCCCGCGCGCGCCTGGCTGGGCGTGGAGTTGTTTCTGGACGGGCGGGATCGGCAACGGCTCTCTGAACTTTCAGCCCTCAGCCAGGAGGTCGGTCTCCCGCAGCTCGCCTGCAATGACGTGCACATGCATATCCGCGCTCGTCAACCGTTGCAGGATACCCTGACTGCCATCCGCCTGGGAAAATCGCTCTCCGAACTGGGGTACGCGCTGTTTCCCAATGGCGAGCGCCATCTCCGAACCCTTGCGAAACTGG
>Ga0209254_10004178_pt1 | contig 13216 bp, 9 predicted proteins | sample FrelakmetDIP11DI_FD_187148 | JGI IMG/M metagenome (GOLD analysis project Ga0209254, IMG submission 187148) | Freshwater lake sediment microbial communities from the University of Notre Dame, USA, for methane emissions studies - DIP11 DI (SPAdes)... | ecosystem: Environmental > Aquatic >...
GTCGTAGGCCGGATTCCGCCCCCTGCTGGGGCAGGGCCTTGATCGTCAATCTCTGGCTGCTGGCCTGGGTGTTTTTTGCCAACAGCGGCTCGCGGGACGACATAAGCCCCATTGCGCGCCGTCACACCGGAACGGAAACATGCCGGAACGAAACAGTCAAAACATGGTGTCACATCTGGATCAGTGACTATTAAATCGCTAATCGAGATATGACACCCATTTTCCAATTTCTGCCTTGCTTCAACTCTGCTCAAAGATTACCGTTCCACCGCCGTCGGGTTGGTGGGGTAGTTGAGCAACTTCCCGAACAGCGTCACATACATCATCCGGTACGCATCGATGTTGTCGAAACGCGCTGAGAACTTCGTGTTCAGCAGTTCCGCGTTGAGGCCGGCGGCCCGGCTTAGGATCGCGCCGGCGTAGTCGCCCGTGCCGGGCCAGGAAATTGCGAACTCCATGGTCTGGCCGATCATGTCGGGTTCGGAGAGAAACATCTTGGTGCCGCCGGGAGCCGGGGCGTTTTGTCCACGACCTTCCAGGCCATCCGGGATGTTGGGTAAACTCGGTGACCCTGCGGCGGGGTTCGAATTGAAGCCGAACGTGTAGTTGCTCGTGTTGATGTCCCCCGCGTCCGTCACGGCCGCGTTACGGTAAGGAGCGGTGATCTGAAGCCCGCCGGCGTCGCTGTCGGCCGCCGTCAGGATCATCGTGTCCCGGTTCTTTTTAACGTACTCACGCGCCACCCCAATGGCCTCATCGGTGTCGCGAAGGGCGTGGAGCATGCCGATGGCGTTGTCGTTGTTGCCGAAGTTGTCGTTCGCCTCCTGCTCGGCCACCATGAGAAACCGGCGTTTGTTGTGGTCTTTCTGCTGATTCGCTGCGCGGTCCAGAATGGTCAGGGCAACCTCAAGCATCTCTTTGAAGGTGGGCGGATTGTAGCCAGCTTCTCCCGGCACGTCCCCCCAGAGAATGATGCGGCTGGCCTTGGAGCGGAAGCCAGGAGTCGGTGGATTGGGATCCTTCAGCGGACCGACGAAGTTGATTGGATAGTTCGTAACCTTGCCGCGAGCGATCAGGTCCTCCTCATTCCGGTCGTTGAAGGTGTCTTGGTAGGCAAAGAGGCCCAACACACGCGGTGCGTACTTTTTGTTTTTTGCGAGGGCTGTCTTGAGCGCCTCGAACTCTGCGCGGGTCTTGATCACGACCCAGTCATCCAGCTTCATAGGGTCGTTGCTGAGGTCACCCGAGCCGTTGTTGTTCCAGTCTAATTCGAGGTCGAGGTTGTCTGAACGGAGGCTCAACTGGGCATTCAACGGCTGTTTACGCTCCTCGTTATGGTTGCGGTGGACCAGGGTCGTGCCGGCCGGCCGGGTGTCCGCCTCGCCGCCGCCCATGATCACCCAGGGCGGGGTGTCCTTGAAACCCGGCCGGCCTTGGATCATCTGCCGCGTGATCTCCTGCCAGTCGTTTCGGTTGCCGACTTCGGATAGAAAACAGCCCGTCCCAGGCTCGCCGATGTGCCCGTCATTGACAACGCCGACTGGAATCCCGGCGTTAGCCGCCTCACGCATGATCGAGCCTTGGTAACCCGAGAGTCCATTGATGAATTTCGCGGCCGCTCCATCGCCATTTTTACCGAAGGATCCAAGGCCGTCAACGCGATAGCCGAAGGCGTGAGTGGTTGCCCCGCCATTGGAGGTGCCGATCAGATTGTTGAGCATGTGGCCGCGGTAAAGGACCATGAACGGCAGCATGTCCCAGTTGAGGGAGCTGTCGGGACCTTCGAAGTACATCCGCGCCGCGGACCAATGGTTGGCGCCGGTGCCATCGGGATGAAAGAAAATGACACTACCTTTCGGGTAGCTGCCACGATGCTTGCCACCTTTATCGTCGATGTTATCATCTGCAATTGCGGAAAACCCGGTGGTCGCAAGAATTGCGGCAATCGCAATCGCTGACCATAAACGCTTTCTGGCCTTACTCATCTTCTGTACCTCCTTAAAGAGTGTTGATGATGAAGGTTGGAAGCCAAGCAGAGGTTTTCACAGGGCAGATATACTGCGTGGCCCCCAATGAATGGTGAAACGCCGACTTTACTCCGAGCAGCATTTTGCTCGGCGATAGGCGGATTGGACCTTTCACCTCTTGCCAGATTAGCAGCGGACGATCAGAACGAACTGAAGTGCTGTCGAATAAAGCGTAGGTGATTTTTTAAACCTGAAATGCCCCCTTGACGGTAGTTTCAAATTGAGGGTTCCGAATGTAATGAGTGATTCTTTTGGCCTTCGGTTTGAGCCTCCCCTTCAGATTTTTCTTCATGATGAGGGCTATGCTAGATTTTGATTTAACAGGCTACGCTTGGGGAATGATTGCAAGCGGTCCATCACTCCGGTGAGTTGCATTTTGGGATTATACAAGTGAATGAAACAATTACCAATTATAATGAATAGCTTATTCTGTTAAGCTTAATTACAAAGGGTGAGATTTGGAAATATTGGAGGACACAAGGCTTCTGGAAAAAAGGCGGTATTGTGACATTGATTAGTATATTGGGTAGCGCCGAATTTGCCCGCCCAGCTAACAGCCGATATTTGGCAACCCGACCCGCAATCCGGTGGTTCCTTAACTCTTGTCAACAGTGACCTGCCCCGATATAATCCCAATATTCTCAGATTGCAGCCGGTAGATGGAAAATGGCGTTAAGAGCTGGATGATAGGAAAAAGGAGATCGTCATGATTGATCTGCCCTATTCCTTGATCATCGAGGCCACGAAGGAGCCTGATTACTTTGGTTTCTTTTCTCCAGAGCTTGAGGGCTTCACGGGCATCGGCCACTCCATTGAGGACTGCGTGCATAAGGCTAAATGGGGGATGAAGGAACATGTAGAACTCCTCAAGGAGCAGGGTCTGCCCGTACCTCCTGTTGTGAAAAATCCAAAAATTATCGTGCAGAACGAGGACAGGTTGGCTGCTTAGAGGCAGCGCCGAATCGCTTAGTCCACCGCACGGGCTACTGTCCGCTTTTGGCTGAGAACCCCCAGGACCGCTTCCACCACACGCTCGGCCGTGAAGCCGAATTTCTCCATGACGGTGTCGCCGGGGGCCGAGGCCCCGAAACCCGTCAGCCCGACCACCGCGCCGGTCGACCCGGTGTAGCGCTCCCAGCCCATGCCGATGCCGGCCTCCACCGCCACGCGCGCCCTCACTTCCGGCGGCAGCACGGAGTCCCGGTAGTCCGGCGGCATTTTTTCAAAAAGCTCCCAGCTGGGCAGGCTCACCACGCGCACCGCCGTCCCTTTTTCTGACAGCAGGGCCTGGGCCTTGAGCGCCAGGTGCACTTCCGAGCCGCTGGCGATCAGGATCGCCTCCGGCAACCCAGCGCAATCCGAAAGGATATAACCGCCGCGCTCGAGCATTTTGGCCGGCGGCAGCTTCCGCCGGTCGAGCACCGGCAGGTTCTGGCGGCTCAGGACGAGTGCCACCGGACCGGCAGCCATCTCCAAAGCCGTGCGCCAGGCCGCGGCGGTCTCGGTGGCGTCCGCCGGCCGGATCACGGTCAGCCCCGGGATCGCCCGCAGGGCCGCCAGCTGCTCGACGGGCTGGTGGGTGGGCCCGTCCTCGCCCACGGCGATGCTGTCGTGGGTGAAGATGTAAAGCACGGGCAGCTTCATCAATGCGGCCAGGCGGATCGCCGGCCGCATGTAGTCGGCGAACACCAGGAAGGTCCCGCCGTAGGGCCGCACCCCTTTGTGCAGGGCCAGCCCGGAGAGCACCGCTCCCATGGCGTGCTCGCGCACGCCGAAGCGCAGGTAGCGCCCGTCCCAGGCGCCCTTCTGGAAATCGCGGGCGCCCTTGATCTGCGTGTTGTTGGAGGGCGTCAGGTCCGCCGAGCCGCCCATCAGGGTCGCCACGCGGGGCGCCACGGCGTTCAGGGCCTGGCCGAAGGCCGCACGCGTGGCGATCGGCTTGGCGCCGTCGAAAGCCGGCAGCGCCGCATCCCAGCCCGGGGGCAGACGGCCCTCCATGGCCTGGCGCCAGTCTTCGGCCAACTCGGGGTGGTGCCGAGCCCAGGCCTCCCATTTCCTGCGCCAGGCGGCCTCGGCCTTCGCGCCGGCAGCGATGCAGCGCTGGAAATGCTTCCGGACCGGCTCGGCAACGCTGAAGCTCTCGTCGGCCGGCATCCCCAGCCTCAGCTTGGTGAGCCGCACCTCCTCCGGGCCGAGCGGGGCGCCGTGCGCCTCGTGCGACCCCTGCTTGTTGGGGCTGCCGTAGGCGATCTGGGTGCGGCACAGGATCAGCGTGGGCCGGTCGGCCTCCGCCCGCGCGGCCGCATAGGCCTCCGCGATGGCGCCGAGATCGTTGCCGTCCCTCACCCGCAGCACCTGCCAGCGGTAGGCGCCGAAGCGCCGGGCCACGTCCTCGCTGAAGGACAGCTCGGTTCCGCCGTCGATCGTCACCCGGTTGTCGTCATACAGGCAGATCAGCCGTCCCAGCCCCAGGTGCCCGGCCAGCGACGCCGCCTCGGCGCTGATGCCTTCCATGAGATCGCCGTCCCCGCAGAAGACATAGGTGCAGTGATCGACGATCTGGCGCGCCCCGCGGTTGAAGCGCGCCGCCAGGTGGCGTTCGGCGACGGCCATGCCGACCGCGTTGGCGAAGCCCTGCCCCAGCGGCCCGGTCGTCGTCTCCACGCCCGGGGTGTGGCCGAACTCGGGGTGCCCCGGGGTCCGGCTGCCCCACTGGCGGAAGCGCCGCAGCTCGTCCAGGGGCAGCTCGTAGCCGCACAGATGCAGCAGGCTGTAAAGCAGCGCCGAGGCGTGCCCCGCGGAGAGCACGAAGCGGTCCCGGTCCGGCCAGGCGGGGTTTTGGGGGTTGTGCTTGAGCACCCGCGTCCAGAGCACGTAGGCGGCCGGCGCCAGCCCCATGGGCGCGCCGGGGTGCCCGGAGCGGGCCGCCTCGACCGCGTCCATCGCCAGCCCGCGCAGGGTGTTGACGCATTGGGTGTCCAAGCTCGATTTGATTTTCGGCATGCGCGGAATCTCCTCGTGATCACTTTCGTCGTTTAGCCGCCAGCAGCTTCTCGATCGGCGTATGCTTCAGCCCGAAGGCCTCGGCGACCCCCGGATAGGTCACCTTGCCGTCGATGATGTTGATGCCCTGGGCGATTTCCGGATTGTCCATGGCGGCCCTATGCACCCCCTTGTCAGCGATCTCGATGGCGTAGGGCAGCGTCGCGTTGGTCAGCGCGATGGTGGAGGTCATCGAGACCGCTCCGGGCATGTTGGCCACGCAGTAATGGATGATCCCGTCGACCTCGTAGATCGGGTCGTCGTGCGTCGTGGGCCGCGCCGTCTCGATGCAGCCTCCCTGGTCGATCGCCACGTCCACGATGACGGTGCCTTTTTTCATGATCTTGAGCATGTCCCGGGTCACCAGCCGCGGGGCCGTGGCGCCTGGGATCAGCACCGCACCGACGACCAGATCGGCTTCCGCCAGGTACCGGCGGATATTGGCCGGGCTGGAGTGCACCGGAAAGCAGTTCGGCGGCATGACGTCGCTCAGGTAGCGCAGCCGCTCCAGGTTGGTATCCAGCAGATAGACCTTGGCCCCCAGCCCGCAGGCGATCTTGGCGGCGTTGACGCCCACCACGCCCCCGCCCAGGACGAGCACGGTCCCGCTGTCCACCCCCGGCACTCCGCCCAGCAGCTTGCCCTTGCCGCCGTAGATTTTTTCGAGATACTTGGCGCCCGCGTGCACGGCCATCTTGCCCGCCACCTCGCTCATGGGGGTGAGCAGCGGCAGGGAGCCGTTGGCCTTCTTGACCGTCTCGTAGGCCACCGCGGTGCAGCCGCTCTTGATGATGGCCCGAGTCAGGGTCTCGGAGGCCGCGAAGTGGAAATAGGTGAACATCACCTGCCCCTTGCGGATCAGCGGATATTCCACCGGCAGCGGCTCCTTGACCTTCATGACCATCGCGCAGGCGGAGTAGATCTCCGCGGGAGCGGCCAGGACGGTCGCGCCGGCCTTCTGGTACTGCGGGTCACCGAACGCCGAGCCCTCGCCGGCGCGGGTTTCCACGAAAACCTCGTGGCCGTGCGCGACCAGCTGTTCGACGCCGGCGGGCGTCATCGCCACGCGGTTCTCCTTGGCCTTGATTTCCTTCAGCACTCCGATCTTCATCGCTCCCCTCCCTGTCGATTGTTTATCCCTCTGAAACCTTATCAGCGTTCCTCGATCGGGACATAGTCGTGCTCCCCGGGACCGCTGTACACCTGCCGCGGCCGACAGAGCTTCCAGGCCGGGTCGTCCATGCTTTCCTTCCACTGGGCGATCCAGCCCGGAAGGCGGCCGATGGCGAACAGCACGGTGAACATGTTGGTGGGGATGCCGATCGCCCGCAGCACGATGCCGCTGTAGAAGTCCACGTTCGGGTAGAGGTGGTGCTCGACGAAGTAGTCGTCCTGCAGGGCGATCTCCTCCAGCTCGCGGGCGATGTCCAGCAGCGGATCGGACAGCTTGAGCTTCTCCAGCAGCAGATGCGCCATCTGCTTCATGATCCGCGCCCGCGGGTCGTACGTCTTGTAGACGCGGTGCCCGAACCCCATCAGGCGGTAGGGATCCTTCCGGTCCTTGGCGCGCGCCACCATCGCCGGCAGATCGCCGCGGCGCTGGATGTCGGAGAGCATTTCGATCACGGCCTGGTTGGCGCCGCCGTGCAGCGGCCCCCACAGGGCCGCGATGCCGGCCGAAATGGCCGCATACAGGTTCACGCGCGCGCTGCCCACCACGCGCACCGCGGCCGTGGAACAGTTCTGCTCGTGGTCGGCATGCAGGATCAGGAACACGTTCAGCGCCTTGACCACGTCGGGGTCCAGCTCGTAGGGTTTGACCGGCGAGTCGAACATCATGTTGAGGAAGTTGGCGCAATAGGTCAGATCGGACCGCGGGTAGACCACCGTGTGCCCCCGGGAGATCTTGTAGGACATGGCCGCCATGGTGCGGACCTTTGACAGCAGGCGGGTCACGGTGATGTTGATTTCCTCCTCCAGGTTCTGCAGCTCGGGATAGAAGCTGCGCAGCGCGTTCACCATGGCCGACAGGATGCCCATAGGGTGCGAGGAGCGCGGAAAGCTCTGGTAAAAAATCTTCATGTCCTCGTGAACCAGGGAGTGGTCGTTCAGCATGACGGAAAAGCGCGTGAGCTCTTTTTGGCTGGGCAACGCGCCGTTGATGAGCAGATAGGCGGTCTCCTTGAACGTGGAGTGCTCGGCCAGCTGCTCCACCGGAATCCCGCGGTAGCGCAGGATGCCCTTCTCCCCGTCCACGAACGTAATGGCGCTGCGGCAGCTGCCGGTGTTGGCGAAGCCCGGGTCCAGGGTGATCAGGCCCGTATCCTGCCGCAGGCGGGAGATGTCGATGGCCTTTTCGCCTTCCGTTCCCGTCACCAGCGGCAAGCGGAACTCGCGTCCCTGGTGGGTGAGAGTGACGTATTCGCTCATGGGGGCCCCCGGGGGGCGGCGTCCGCGGCGGCCTGACATCCGCCGAGGCGCGAGCGCCGCCCCATGGAATCCCGCCGACGGAGGCGCTCCTCCGGGCGGTGGTGGCTTTCGTATACACCAACTGTCTCGATCCGGTCAACCGGCGGATTTCCTTGCATTTGAGAACCGGCAGCCGCTCGGGCGGATTTACTTGAGCAATCAGTTGTGGTAGAGCAGCGATGCAAGGCTGGCGCTTACGCGCCGGAATCCCAAGCCAGAAATCCGAAATAAATCCGAATGAGCCAAATCCGATTGAAGCCTCGATTGCAGGGGCAAAGATGATGGAACCATAGGGAGGGGCCATGGCTTTCAAGGACAACCTGCTGCAGAAAATCCGCATCGACCAGCTGGCCGCCCAGGTGCTGGCGAGCATGCGGCCGGAGGGGGCCGAATCGAAGCTGGACAAGGCCGCCATGCGCCAGCTGCTGTCGCTGAGCCCCTTCCAACCCCGCCGGGAGCGGGACCTCGACCTTTATGTGCTCGACGCCGGGGCGGGCGAAACGCAGGTCCTCGTCCTCGACAACGAGCTGCCCATCTACCGCACCACCGTGGCGGACGTCGCCATGCGCAAGAGCCCCGACGTCGCCGAGATGGTCAAGCCGCGCAACATCATCAAGATCCTGAGGGATTCGGACGTCAAGATCAGCCGCAAGGCCGACTCCCTGAAACGCGTCCAGACCGATTGCATCGCCCGGCTCGATCTGTCCTTCAACGCCGAGGACATCGACGACCTGCGGCGCGACGGCATCGCCTCGCTCGAGAGCAACTACGCCGAGGGGGTGAAGGAGACGCTGACCCTGTTCGCCGAGCTCCTGGGCTATCTCCCGCCGCCCAGGCCGTTCCAGATCCCGCACTGCACCATCTACGCCGCCGTCTACCGCAGCGACAGCGCCGAGGAAAAGGTGGGGCCGGCCGTCATCTTCAATCTCATGCACAACGACCTGCAGCTGACCGAAGAAACGTTCGGAAGCGCGAAGAAGGAAGCCGTCGAGCGCTTTCACGCCCTGGCCGCCGGCAAGGAGAAGGCCGCGGTCCGCGGCGCTGCGGTGTTCGAACACCTCCAGCGGGCGGTCCTGAGCTCGCGCGCCCAGGGCAATTGATGCGGTTCACGCTGCGCCAGCGCGTCCTGCTGATCCTGGCCGGTTTCGTGCTGATCACTTTTCTGCTGGGCGTGATCCTGGTGGGGTACACCTTCCGCATGGAGGGGCTGGTGTCCTCCATTACGGAAACGGACCTCTCTGCGCTTCAGGATGCCGAAGTCCTGGAAAACGCCCTCACGAAGCAGAAGGGGCTGGTATCCTACTTTATTCTGGACGGCCATCCCGACTGGCTGCGCCAGCAGGAGCTCTGGGAGCAGCGTTTCCTGAACCAGCTGGCGCGGATCAGGAATTCACCCGGCGAGACGAGCCGGATCCTCGACGAGATCGAATCCGAATACCGCGAATACATCGCCAAGAAGGGCCGTGTCGTGGACCTCTTCCGTTCCGGGAACGCGGCCGAAGGCTCGGCGCTGAACCGCGGCGTGCAGATGCACTTCGAAGCGTTGATGCAGCTGAGCGAACGGCTCAAGCAGTTTCACACCGGCCGCATCCTGGCGGCCGAGGCCGCCAGCCATGCCCAGGCCCAGCGGCTCAGGATCCTGGCGCTGACCGCCATGTCCGTTTCCGTGGCGCTCGCCCTGCTGCTGGCGTTCGTGTTCGTGTACCAGATCCTGGAGCCGCTGCGCCGGTTGCGGCTGGAGGCCCACCGCGCGGACACACCGGCACGCTCGGACAACGAGGTCAAGGCCCTCAGCCGCAGCGTCCGCGTCCTGCTGCACACCATGGACCAGACCCAGTCCGAGCTGCAGCGCAGCCGCGGGTCGCTGGCGGAAGCCGAAAAAATGGCCCTCGTCGGCAAGCTCGCCGCCAGCATGGCCCACAGCATCCGCAACCCGTTCACCTCGGTCAAGATGCGGCTGTTCTCGCTCAGCCGCTCGCTCGACCTGGACGAGATCCAGAAGGAGGACTTCGAGGTCATTTCCTCTGAAATCCGTCACATCGACACGATCGTGCAGAACTTTCTCGAGTTTTCGCGGCCGCCCAAGCTGAAGATCACCTCCGTCAGCCCCTCCGGCGTCGTGGATGCCGCGCTGCGGCTGCTCCAGCAGCGCTTGAAGTCCTATGACGTCGCGGTCGGCGTGAACCGCCTGGTCCCGCTGCCGCCCACGCCGGTCGACGCCGAGCAGCTCAAGGAGGTGCTGGTCAACCTCGTCGTGAACGCCTGCGAGGCCATGGCGCCCGGGGGATCGATCACCATCGACGAGCGCACCGAGACCCATCCCGGCCTGGGTCCTGCCGCGGTCATCGTCGTGCGCGACACCGGTCCCGGCATTCCGGCCCACCTGCACGATAAGGTATTTCAGCCCTTCTTCTCCACCAAGGAGCAGGGCACGGGTCTCGGCCTGAGCATCGCCCAGGGCATCATCACGGAGCACGGCGGCAAGCTGGCGCTGGAATCCACCGAGGGCCGCGGGGCCGCGTTCATCCTCATTCTGCCCTGCCAGAGGAAGAGCCATGAGCACCATCCTGATCATTGACGACGACGATCAGCTGCGCCGCAGCTTTCAGAAGCTGCTGTCCGAGGAAGGCTACAGCACGGACAGCGCCGCCTCCGGCGAGGACGGGATCCAGCGGGTTCAGAAGCGCGCCCCCGACCTGGTCGTCCTCGATATGCGGCTGCCCGGGAAGAACGGCCTGGAGACCTTCCAGGCCATCCACGCCATCGAGCCCAAGCTGCCCGTCATCATCATGACCGCCTTCGGCACCACGCACCATGCCATCGAAGCCACCAAGTGCGGCGCCTTCGACTACGTGCTCAAGCCCTTCGAGATCCCGGCCATGCTGAGCCTCATCCGCCAGGCCCTGGAGGCCGGCCGCTTCATGCGCACGCCGGTCGACATGGACGGCGCCCCCGGCACCACCAGCCGGGAAGCCATCATCGGCCGCAGCCGCCCCATGCAGGACGTCTACAAAGCCATCGGACGGGTATCCCCCACCGACGCCACGGTGATGATCCGCGGCGAGTCCGGCACCGGCAAGGAGCTGGTGGCGCGCGCCTTGTACAGCCACAGCCAGAGGGCGGACAAGCCGTTTCAGGTCATCAACTGCGTCGCCATCCCGGAGAACCTGCTCGAAAGCGAGCTGTTCGGCTTCGAGAAGGGCGCCTTCACCGGAGCCGCCCACCGGCGGGTGGGCAAAATCGAACAGGCCCACGGCGGAACGGTTTTCCTGGACGAGATCGGCGACATGCCCTTCGGCATCCAGTCCAAGATCCTGCGCCTGCTGCAGGAGAAGAGCATCGAGCGGCTGGGGGGACGGGACACCATCCCGGTGGACGTGCGCATCATCGCCGCCACCAACCGCGACCTCGAGGCCGCGCTGCAGCAGGGCCGCTTCCGGGAAGACCTGTACTATCGGCTCAAGGTGGTCACGATCGTGCTGCCCCCGCTGCGCGAGCGGGTGGAGGACATCCCGCTGCTGGTGGACTATTTCCTGACGCGTTACGCGGCGGAGCTGGACATGAGCAACCCGGGCATCGCCAAGGACACCCTGGGCATCCTCCGCAACCATTCCTGGCCGGGCAACGTCCGCGAACTGGCCAACGCGATCCAGAAAGCGCTCATTTTCAACCGCGGGGCGCCCATCCAGCCCCAGGACATCCTCCAGGCCGCCGCGGCCGGCACCGGCACCTCCAGCGCCGCATCGCTGCGGGACACGGACGAGGTGCTGCGGCAGTGGGTGCGGGAGACCATCGCCACCCGCCCGGACGCGAACAAGTTCGATACCGTCATGGATCACTTCGCCAGCATCCTCATCGGGGAGGCGCTGAACGTGACCCGCGGCAACCGGTCGCAGGCCGCCCGGCTCCTGGGGCTCTCGCGGCCGACCCTGCACTCCAAGATCGAGAAATACCGGCTGAAGCTCAAGACCTCGGTCGAAGGCGAGCCGGCCGACTGAACGCCCCGCCGGCATCCGCGGTTGATCGTCACGCTTTACGCCCTGTAAAATTCCCGGACAGCCCGCCCCCCGCCGAGCGGCTGCCCGGCGCATCCGGAATTCGCTTTAGAATCATCTTGTTACGGTCCTAGCGGCGAACGCCCGGTCATGGCACATGCTTTGCTTTTTTAAGTGCTGAACACAGACGGGCTGGCGCCCGGGCAACCATCCCCCCCTCAACGGCCCAAGGCGGAGCGCCCGGCGACTTGCTCCCCGAACCGATTCGGGGGCTCGAACGGAGGTGAAAGGATGCTGGTAAAAAACTGGATGGGCAAGGACGTGATCACCGTCAACGAGGACGATTCCATGCAGGACGCCCTCAAGCTGATGAAGCAGCACAACATCCGCATGCTGCCGGTCCTGAAGAACGGCAGCCTCGTCGGGGTGGTGACCGACCGCGACCTGAAGCGGGCATCCGCCTCGGATGCCACGACGCTGGATGTTCACGAGATGCTCTACCTGATCTCCAAGATCAAGGTAAAGAACATCATGGCCAAGAACCCCATCTCCGTGCCACCGGACCTGACGGTGGAGGAAACCGCGCAAGTGCTGCTGAACAACAAGATATCCGGCGCCCCGGTCGTGGACGATTCCGGCCAGGTCGTCGGCACCATCACCCAGACCGATCTCTTTCGGGTGCTGATCGCGCTGACCGGAATCGGCAAGCGCGGCATCCAGTTCGCCTTCCAGACCGAAGACCGGCCCGGCTCCATCAAGGACCTCGCGGACATCATCCGACGCTACGGCGGCCGCATGGTCAGCATCCTGACCTCCTACGAGAATGTTCCGGCGGGCTACCGCAAGGTCTACATCCGCATGCATGACGTCGAACGGTCCCGGCTGAAGAGCCTGAAGGAGGAACTCGCCCGGACCGCCACCCTGTTGTACCTGGTCGACCACCGCGAAAACCGGCGGGAGATCTTCTGAAACCGCAGGGCTGCGGCCTATCGGCGGCTTGCAGGCGAGAGGTTCTTTACACGCTGTAAAAGATTCCGACAGAAGCGATCCGCGGAGGCCTCCCGGCAGAGCCGCGAGGGCCCGGCAATCGGTGTGATCTCAAGGCGTTGAGTTCCGGCCGGCTCGCTGCCGCGCGTGGCATGTCTGTTGCTGGGGGATAACCTCAGCCCGCCTTTCACCCCGCGGCAGACGGGACGACGGCCGGGGTTCCGCCTGGGCCTTTAGAAGAAAGGAGACGGCCATGCATGACTTCAAGAAAATCCTCTTTCCGTTGGACCTGTCGGAGTCGTCGGAGAAGATCGTTCCCTTCGTGAAGAGCCTGGCCAGCCGCTACGACGCGCGGGTTCATCTGCTCTTCGTCGCCCGGGTGTTCGATTATTTCACCAGCATGTACGTGCCCCATCCCTCGGTCAGCCAGTTCGAAAAGGAGGTGATCGAGGGCGCGGAGAAACGCCTGTATGAGTTCGCCGACGAGAACTTCGCCGCCGTTGCGGGCACCAAGACCCAGGTCGTGGCCGGAGATCCTTCCGAGGAGATCCTCGGTTACATCGCCGCCCACGGGATCGATCTCGTGGTCATGGGGACCCACGGCCGCAAGGGCCTCGACAAGGTCATCTTCGGGTCGGTCGCCGAGCGCGTGGTCAAGTCCTCGCCCGTTCCGGTGATGGTGGTGAATCCGTTCAA
>Ga0209254_10004179_pt1 | contig 13216 bp, 12 predicted proteins | sample FrelakmetDIP11DI_FD_187148 | JGI IMG/M metagenome (GOLD analysis project Ga0209254, IMG submission 187148) | Freshwater lake sediment microbial communities from the University of Notre Dame, USA, for methane emissions studies - DIP11 DI (SPAdes)... | ecosystem: Environmental > Aquatic >...
ATCGACTTCTTCCGCTTCAACCCGTACTACATGCGTTTCATCTACGAGCAGCAGCCGGGCAGCATGCTCGGCCACTGGGACTACGTCGAGTACCGGGCGCTCGAGGGCTTCGTGTTCGCGATCACCCCGTTCAACTTCGCCTCGATCGCCGGCAACCTGCCGACCTCGCCGGCGCTGATGGGCAACACCGTGCTCTGGAAGCCGGCGTCCTCGGCGGTCTACACCGCCTACTGGCTGATGAAGCTGTTCGAGGAGGCGGGCTTCCCGCCGGGCGTCATCAACTTCGTCCCCGGCTCCGGCGGCAAGGTCGGCAACCCGGTGCTGGCGAGCCCGCACTTCGCCGGCGTCCACTTCACCGGCTCAACCGCGGTGTTCCACGGCATGTGGAAGACGATCGGCGAGAACATCGCCCGCTACCGCACCTACCCGCGGATCGTCGGCGAGACCGGCGGCAAGGACTTCGTGTTCGCCCACCCCTCCGCCGACGTCGCGGCGCTCGCCACCGCGCTGGTACGGGGCGCGTTCGAGTACCAGGGGCAGAAGTGCTCGGCGGCGTCGCGGGCCTACATCCCGCGCTCGATCTGGCCTCAACTCAAGAAGCTAGTGGTTGGGCAGATCTCGGAGATCAAGGTCGGGCCGCCCACCGATTTCCGCAACTTCATGTGCGCGGTCATCGATCGCGGCGCGTTCGACGACATCACCGGCTTCATCCGCTACGCCAAGAGGTCGAGCGACGCGAAGATCCGCGCCGGCGGCACCTGGGACGATTCCGAGGGCTACTTCATCCAGCCGACCGTGGTCGAGACCACCGACCCGCACTTCAAGCTGATGGAGGACGAGATCTTCGGTCCGGTGCTGACGGTGTACGTCTACGACGACAAGGACCTCGCCGGCGCTCTCAAGCTGTGCGACACCACCAGCCCCTACGCGCTCACCGGCGCGATCTTCGCCCAGGACCGCGCGGCGGCGGTGAAGATGGCGGCCCGGCTCCGCCACGCCGCCGGCAACTTCTACATCAACGACAAGCCGACCGGCGCCGTCGTCGGCCAGCAGCCCTTCGGCGGCTCGCGCGCGTCCGGGACCAACGACAAGGCCGGCTCCTACCTCAACCTAATCCGCTGGACCTCGCAGCGCACGATCAAGGAGACCTTCGTGCCGCCGAAGCACTTCGCGTACCCGTTCATGGGCGAGGAGTGAGATTGGGAAGGATCTGGGATCTGGGATCTGGGGGATAGATCTGCCCGCCGGCTCCCGCTCGTGTCACGGCGTAGTCCGCAGGACGGAGCCGGAAGCCGGACTTGTCACGGCGTAGTCCGCAGGACGGAGCCGGAAGCCGGACTTGTCACGGCGTAGTCCGCAGGACGGAGCCGGATCCGCTTCCGCGCCCGCTTCCGCGGGCAGCCAGGATGGCTACCCCACAACAACAACGGTTCCCGTTTCCTCCGGGAACGCGGCGGTAGGCGACACGTCATCCGAAAGGCATGCGTCGGGCGGTGGACTTCGCCTCGAGCAGCGCCTCCTGGAGCGCCGCGGGATCGGCGCTCGGCACGATGATTCGTTCATCGTGCTCCGGAACCTCGAGCACGAGCTCGCGGTCGGCGTACAGCCGCCGCCATGAGGCAGCTTCACGGACCGCCGGGTGCTCGAGGGCGCCGACCGGGACCCGCCGCCGGAACGGCCCTGCGCCGACCGTCAGCAGTCCGGGCCCGACCACGATCTCGTAGCGCCGGCAGCGTACGAGCCCGGCGATCAGCACCGCACCGAGCACGCCGACCACCAGCCCGATCGCGTCGACCAGCGGCTGGGCCGAGGTCCCGACGAGCACGACACCGAGAGCCGCGGCGGCGAGCGCCAGCGGCCAGCCCGCGACGACGATCCACCGCCGGAGTCGAAGGCCTTCGAAGTGCAGGGGCAAGTCGTCGCGGCGCAGCTTCATGGTCTGCCGGAAGTATACTGCGCCGTGGTGTCGGAGCACGCCGACGCGAGGCTCCATCAGGCGGCAGCGGCGATCGCCCGCGCAGAGGCCCTGCTGATCACCGCGGGCGCCGGCCTCGGCGTCGACTCCGGGCTGCCCGCCCTCGCTCCTGGCGCAAGCGCGGCGGCTCCGGCGTTATCATGGAGTTGTACTGACAATGGCCGTCTCCGGTACCAAAGACGGTGGAAGAACCGAGGAGAGGCGTCATGACGACGACGATGTCCTCCAACCCTACGCCGACCCTGGCCACGACCCCGAATGCCGACCAGCCCGACAACGCCTCGCCGGCCGCGGGCAACGATCCGGGCAAGATGGGTGTTCTCCGCTGGCTCGCCTGGCAGTTCAGCCCGCGACGGCAGTACGTCATCAACCGTGAGAAGCAGCTGCGATCGGCGTTCCTCGTTGTCGTCGTGGTGCTGCTGCTCCTGGTCCCGCTGAACTACAGCCTGCACACCGTCCGCCAACAGGAGACCGCCACGATCACCGCGTCGAACCCCGAGCTGCTCCCATTGATGGAGTCGCGGGACCGCGTCGAGCTGATTGTCGGCTTCCTCGCCTCGTTGGTGATCATCGGCGGAGTCTTCATCCTGACGATCATCGAAACCCACCGGACGTCCGGCGCGGCGTTCGCCATCCGACGCCGGATCGAGCTGATTCGCCAGGGTCGCCTCGATGCCGAGCTGCACCTGCGCGGCGGCGACAACCTGCGCGAGCTGGAGGCCCCGTTCAACGCCATGACCGAGGCCCTCCGCACCCGCGCGACCGAGGAAGCCAAGGCGCTCGACGAGCTCGCCAACGAGGTGGCCGACATCGTCGTGCCGCAGGAGGCGCACGCCTTGGCGAACCGGCTGCGCCACCTCGCGCGCAAGCGCCGGGAGAACGCGGGTCTGAACTAGCCCCTGGATCCTGGCCCCTGGCCCCTATATCATGCCCGCATGAGCCGACTGTGGCTGCTGCGCGGCGCCCTCACCGCGCCGGGGTGGCAGGTCCTGCAAGCCGATCAGCAGGCGGAGAAGGTGGACATCGTGCACCTCGACCCACCGGTGTGGGCCCTCGTGCGCGCGGTCGAGCCGCCGGCCGACTACGAGGGCCTCGAAGCGACCGAGCCGCGGGACGGTCTCTACCTCGACCCCAACGGCGCACCCATGTACCTTGCCGAGGGGCGGTCGGTCGCGGGGCCACTGGACGTCATCCACGCGCTCGGCAGCGAGGCGCGTTCGCTGCTCGAAACGGTCGGCGATCCCGACATCGTGCTCGACCGGCTGGGGAGGGTCTTTTGATGTCGCAGACAGTTCGAACGACGGGCATGCTCGCGGGTTTCGCGATCGTGGTCCTGGTGGCGGGCGCCGGCCTTGCCGAGGCGCAGCAGCAGGGGGACTGGCACCTCGGAATGCGGGCCGTCTTCGTCGACACCGACGCACTCTCAGAGCCGGTGCTCGACACCACCTCCCGCCTGGCGGTGGACAGCGCGCTCGGCCTCGAGTTCGACGCCACCTACATGCTCGGCCACAACTGGGGGCTCGAGCTCATGGCCATGGCCGCGCAGCATGACCTCAGCGCCTACTCCGGGCAATACGACGGGTTCGACGTCGGCACGGTGTGGATCGCCGAGACCACGCTGACCCTGCGTTACATCGTGCCGCTGTTCGGAAGCTGGCGCCCGTACCTGGGGGCGGGGGTCGCGGGCACCTACTTCTTCGAGTCGGACACCACCGACGAGGCCGGCGACCTCGGCATCGACAGCGTGGAGTCGAACTTCGGGTACGGCTTCGTCGGCCAGGTCGGTCTGATGCATCGCTTCAGCGATCACTGGATGCTGACCCTCGACGTGAAGTGGCTCGATCTCGCGGTCGACGTCGACCTGGAGTCGTCGGGACCGCCGCTCGACACCGTCGAAATCGACCTCGACCCGATGGTCGTCGGCCTCGGCGCCGCGTATCGGTTCTAGGAGTTCGTACCGCATTGGCCTCTTCGCCGGGTATGGTTGACCGAAGCGCCGTCAGCCGGCCACTGCGGCACGAACTCCTCAGGATGCGCGCAGCGCATCCCTAGGAGCGTGCGGGGCAGAGGCCAACCACAGCCGCTCCATTAGGAGCGCACACAGGGGCCGCTGCCCTGCACGCTCCTCGATCCTACCCGGGCGGGAATACCCTCGGCCTCGAGCCGGCGGGCAACATCCACGGCCGAAAGCCCGCTCACCGACACGACCTTGTCCCGGCTCGCCCCGCCAGCGGTGACCTCGACGTCGGCGCAGCCGACGCCGAGGACCCCTGCGAGCAGGCGGATCACAGCGTCGTTGGCGCGGCCGCGGTCCGGCGCTGCCCGCACCTCGAGCTTGAGCGCGCCGTCGTGGGGCCCGACGAGCCGGTCGGAGCGGCCGCCCGGCTTGACCCGGAGCTGCAGCCGCACTCCGTCCGCGGCCGCCACGACACGCACGGCATCGGCTGGAACGTTCACGAGCGTCTTTCCCACCGGGGTGGGTCCCGACCGGGGCTACTCGCGAGCCAGAATCACGCCGCGCCGCGTGCCATCGATGAAGGCGAGCACGGCATCGACATCCGGCTGGCCGGCGAGCTCGGCGCGGGCGCGCTCGACCGCCTGGGTGGTGGTCAGCTTCGGACTGCGGAGGATCCGCCACAGCTTCTTGAGCGCGTCGCGGCGCTCCTCGGAGAAGCCCTTGCGCTCGAGGCCGATGGTGTTCGGGCCGTAGCACTTCGCCGGGCGGGCGCCGACGGTCCTCATGAACGGCAGGCAGTCCTTGGTGGCGGTGGTGAAGCCGCCGAGGAAGGCGTAGTCGCCGATGCGCGAGAACTGGTGGACTGCGGAGAAGGCGCCAACGGTGACGTCGTTGCCGACGTCGACGTGACCGGCAAGCGTCGCGCAGTTGTCGAAGATCACCCGGGAGCCGACGTGGCAGTCGTGGGCGACATGGGTGTAGGCCATGAACAGGCCGTCGCTGGCGACGGTTGTGACGCCACCTCCGCCCGGCGTGCCGCGGTTGAAGGTCACGAACTCGCGGAAAGTGTTGCGGTCGCCGATCTCGAGCCGCGTGGGCTCACCGTTGTACTTGAGGTCCTGCGGCGGCCCGCCGATCGCGCAGTGGCTTTCGAAGCGATTGCCCGCCCCGATCGTGGCTGGCCCCGCCAGCCTGCAGAACGGGCCGACGAAGGTGGCCTCGCCGATGACGACGCCGGCCTCGATGACGGCGTACGGGCCAACCTCGACGCCGTCGGCGAGCTCGGCCCTGGCATCGACCAGCGCCGTCGGGTGAATCTTCTCTGCCATCATGCCTCCACTGCGGCGGACATCAGGTCCGCCTCGCACACCAGCTCTCCGTCGACCGTTGCGCGCCCGTGCATCTTGGCGATGGTCGACCGCCTCGCCACCAGCTCGACCTCGATGACCAGCTGGTCGCCAGGCACCACCGGTCTGCGAAACCGGCAGTTGTCGATGCCGGTGAAGTAGATCAGCCTGCCCTCCTGCGGCCCGGCCTGGCTGAGCATCATGCAGCCGCCGGCCTGCGCCATCGCCTCGACGATCAGCACCCCCGGCATCACCTTCTTCTGCGGGAAGTGGCCGACGAAGAACGACTCATTGGCGGTCACGTTCTTGATCGCCCGCACGCGCGTCGAGTCGAGCTCGAGGACGCGGTCGATGAGCAGGAACGGGTAGCGGTGCGGGAGCACCTGCAGGATCCGCTCGATGTCCATCATCGGTCACCCCCCTCTTCCGGAGCCTCGAGCCGCCGGACCGTCTCCTCGAGCCGCTTGAGCCGCTCCCGCAGCTGGTCGAGCCGCTGCAGGGCGGCGTTCGCCTTCAGCCACTCGCGATGCGGCCGCGCCGGGATGCCGGTCACGAACTCGCCGTCGGGCACGTCCTTGTACACCGCGCTCTTGGCGCCAACCACGACTTGGTCGCCGATGTGCAGGTGGCCGGCGGCGCCGGACTGGCCCGCGAACACGGTGTGGTGCCCGATCGTGGTCGAGCCTGAGATGCCGACCTGGGCCACCAGCAGGCAGCCCTCGCCGACCTGCACGTTGTGCGCGATCTGGACCAGGTTGTCCACCTTGGTGCCCCGCCCGATCCGGGTCTCGCCGAGCGTCGCCCGGTCGACGCAGACGTTGGCGCCGAGCTCGACGTCGGCCTCGATCACCACGATGCCCACCTGCGGGACCTTGTGGTGCACGCCGGCGACCGTCGCGAAGCCGTAGCCGTCAGAACCGATCACCACTCCGGCGTGCAGGATGCAGCGGTCGCCGACCCGGCAGCCGTCCTCGACCACCACCCGCGGGTGGAGCAGGCACCCCTCGCCCACCTCCACCCTGCGGCCGAGCACGCAGCCGGCGCCGACCACCGTCCCCTTGCCGATCCGGCAGCCGGGGCCGACCACCGCGCATGGACCGATTGACGCTCCCGCGCCGATGGCGGCGTCTTCAGCCACGACCGCAGTCGGGTGGACCCCCGGCACCGCAACCTCCGCGGGGTGCAGCAGCTCGATGGCCTTGGCGAGCGCCAGATACGGCTCGGCGCAGACCAGCACGACGCGGCCCGGGAGAGTTTCCGCATCGCGGGCGAGAATGGCGCCCGCGCGCGATGCTGTGGCCTGGGCGGCGTACTTCGGGTTGTGCAGGAACGACAGGTCCTCGGGTCCTGCCGCATCGAGCGGCTGGACCGCGACGACGTTGCGCTCCCCGTCCCCGATCAGGGTCGCGCCGAGCCGGTCGGCAAGCTCCTGAAGGCGCATCACTCGGCGGTGTTGAAGCGCCGGATCACGTCGTCGGTGATGTCGACCGCGTCGTCGGCGTAGACAAGACCCGACTGGAACTTGTTGAAGATCAGCGTCAGGCCGCGCTCCTTGCCGATCTGGTTGATGATCGGCATGATCCGCTCCTCGAGCCGGCCGAGGGCAGTGCGCCGAGCCTCCTCGAGGGACCGCTTCGCGTCGTCCTCGAAGCGCTGCAGCGCGATCGTCTTGTCCTCGATCTGACCGCTCATCTCCGCGAGCTTCTGCTCGGAGAGCGTGAGCCGCTGCTTGTTGACCTGATCGCGCAACCCTTCGAGCTCGGTCTGGAGGTTACGACCCTCGGCGATCTTCTCGTCCTGGAGCGTGCGCAGCCGCTGGAGAGATTCCTTGCCGGGATCGGAGTCGGTGACAACGCGCTGCACGTCGATCACCGCCGCCGTGATCTGCGCTGTCGCCGGAAGTGCCAGCGCGACCAGCGCGACAAGCCACACACCACACATCATCGTTCGTTTCATTCCCTGAACCTCCTGATGGGTCGTTCTCGCGGGCGTCAGAACGTGGTCCCGATCGAGAACGAGAAGTCGCTCGAATCCTCGTCCGGGAAGGGATCGAGGTTGATGCCGTAAATGAACCGGATCGGCGCCTGGAAGATCGGCAGGAAGACTCGCATCTCCAGGCCGGTCGACTTCCGCCAGAGACCAAGGTCCCAGCCCTGGTCCTCGTGATAGGTGTTGCCCGTGTCGAAGAACGCCACGATCTTGACCGGTCCTCCCACGCGGAACTGTAGCTCGAAATTGGCCAGCCAGTAACGGTCGCCACCCATCCGCGACCCGCCGGCGGTCAAGAAGTAGCGCCCCTCCTCGGTCCGGGGCAGGACCGTGTAATACTCGAATCCGCGGATCGTCCGGTCGCCGCCGAGGCGGTAGCGCTCGTAGAGCGGGACCTCGGTCCCACTGTACGGATAAAACTGCCCGATCTCCCCGCGGTAGGCGATGACCCACTTCTTGTTCAGCGAGAGGAACTGGAGCCAGCTGACTTCGGGGCGGACGTAGCTGAAATCGCCGCCGAGCGGCCCGCCCGCGAGCCGGAGCCGGCTGCTGAATCGCTTCCCCTTGTTGGGGTCGAAGGGGTCGTCCCGACTGTCGAACATGTAGCTCGGCGTGAACGACGAGGTCTGGCCCTCGTAGACCTCGACCGCGTACTCGCGAGGCCTCGGCTCGATCGGCGGGAAATCGACCGGCCGGCCGTGCCCGCCCGTCGGATCGCCGACCAGACCGCCGCGCTGGATTGCGAACTCGGAGTAGACGTTTTCCCAGGCGAGGAGGCCGCTCACCGAGGAGAAGGTGCCGACGCCGAGGCCGGTGCTCAACGTGGCGCCGGTCGTCTCCCGAGTGAAGCCGGTCGCCTGGACGTTGGTCTTGAAGATCGAGCCACCGAGCAGGATCCGGCGATCGAGGAAGTACGGCTCGGTGTAGGAAATGGTGTAGTAGTCGGATCGGCGGCCCGACTGCAGGGACACACCGAGCGAGTTGCCGCGGCCGAGGAAGTTGCGGGTGTTGAACTGGGCCTGCACGAAGAAGCCGTCGAGCTCGGAGTAGCCGGCGCCGAACTGGACGTCGTTGCGGCCCACCTCCTGCCCCTTGACGACGACGTTGATCTTCTTCTCCTCGTTGTCAATGTCGAACTCGACCGGCTCCTCCTCGAGCTTGAAGTAACCCAGGGCGTTGACCTTGAATACCGAGGACTTGAACACCCCGGTGCTCATGTAGGCGCCCTCGGGGATCCGGAACTCGCGTCGCAGCACCTTGTCCCGGGTGGAGGTGTTGCCGGAGAACTCGAGGCGGCCGAGCCTGAACCGGTCGCCCTCGAAGACGTCCACTACCACGTCCACCACCCTCTCCTCGCCCTCGCGCGGCTTCCAGACCTGGTTCGTGTAGGCGTAGAAGTAGCCGGTGTTCTGGTACAGCTCCTGCACCTTGGTCATGCCGTCTTCGACCGCCTTGTTGCTGTAGGTCTGGCCCGGTTGGACCTCGAAGAACGAGGTCAGGCGATCGCCCGCATACGCCTCGGTGCCCTCGACGGTCAGCGTTCCCATGATGTAGGGCTCGCCCTCCTCCACCGGGATCTTGACCACGAGCTTGAAGTCCTTCTTCTTGAGCGTTTCGGCGTCGGGATTGTCGGCGACCATCTCGATCTGCGGCTCGCCGATCTTGACGTCGATGTAGCCGCGGTCGAGATAGAACTTGCGAAGGTTGTCGCGGTCCTCCTCCCACGACGCCTCGGAGTACACGGTCTTGTCCCCGAACATCTGGAGCAGCCCGGTCTCCTTGGTCTTTTTCAGGGCACCTTGCAGCTTGGAGTCCGAGAAGATCTCGTTGCCGACGAAGTCGAGCTTGGAGATCTTGACCTTGCCGCCCTCGTCGATGGTGTACGTTACCTGGCGCTTGTTGGCCGCGACCTCGTCGACCCGGAACGTCACCTGCGCCGACCGGTAGCCGTCCTCGTCGTAGAGCTCCTTGATGGCAGTCTCGATCCGCTCGAGCTCGGACATCCGCAGCGGCACGTTGCGCGGGATCTCGATGCCGCGCTCGTCGAGCCGGTCCTTGATGTCCGACTCCTTGAGCTTCTTGTTGCCCTCGAAGACGACGTTGGTGACGAACGGACGCTCGACGATCACAACGTACAGCGTGACCTCGCCGTCCTCGGTCGGCTCCATCTCGACGCGGACGTCCTCGAACAGCCCGGAGTCCCACAGCCGGTGGAACCCCTCCGCCACGAGCTCGGCGTCGAACGGATCGCCGGGCCCCAGCCCGAGGTAGTACGACACCGTGTCGGCCGTCACCGTGACGCCGCCCTCGACAACGACGTCGGCGATGAGCACCCCGGCGTCCTCGTCGGCCGCCGTCACGGGCCTCGCCAGCGCGCCGGATCCGGCCAGCGCCAGCCCGAGAAGAGCCACCAGCAGGCGCACCCTCACCGCCGCTCCTCTCCATGGTACACCACGTCGATCGCCTCGACCACGGGCTGGCCGCCGCGCAGGACCAGATTGAGCGTGACCTCGTCACCGTGGCGGTTCAGGATCAGGTAGTCGGCGACAGCATCCTCGACCCACAGCTTGACCAGGCGCCGGAGCGGGCGCGCGCCGGCCTGCGGGTCGACGCCGCACTGCGCGAGCAGCCATCCCGGCACGTCCCCGTCGAAGGTGATGGTCACGCGCTGCCGGGTCAGGTTGTCAGCGGTCTCGGCGAGCAGGATCTCGGCGATCCGCAGCATGCTCGCCTCCGACAGAGGGTCGAAGACAATGACGTCGTCGAGCCGGTTGAGGAACTCCGGCGGGAAGTGCCGCCGGAGCTGGCGGTCGACCACCTCGCGGACGCGCGCCGACTCGAGGCCCGGCCGCTCGCTCGCGAAACCGACCCGGTCGGAGTCAGCGAAGTCCCGGGTGCCGAGGTTCGAGGTCATGATGATCAGGGTGTTGGTGAAGTCCACCACGTTGCCGAAGTTGTCCGTGAGCCGGCCGTCCTCGAGCACTTGCAGCAACAGGTTGTAGACGTCGGGGTGGGCCTTTTCGACCTCGTCGAGCAGGATCACCGAGTAGGGCTGGCGCCGCACCTGCTCCGACAGCTGACCGCCCTCCTCGAAGCCGACGTAGCCGGGCGGCGACCCGATCAGACGGGAGACGGTGTGCTTCTCCATGTACTCGGACATGTCGAAGCGCACCAGCCGCCGGTGGTCCTGGAACAGGTACTGCGCGAGCTGGCGCGCGACCTCGGTCTTGCCGACGCCCGACGGTCCGAGGAAGATGAACGACCCGATAGGACGGTACGGGCTGGTGACGCCGAGGCGGCTGCGCCGGATCGCGCGCGCCAGCGCCTTGACCGCTTCGTCCTGGCCGACAACCCGCTGGCGCAAAATCTCCTCCATGCGGAGCAGCCGGTCGGCCTCGTCCTCCTCGAGGGCGGTGACCGGCACGCCGGTCCACGACGACACCACCTCCTCGATGTCGGACCGCTCGACGACCACCGCTTCGTTCGGCTGCGAAGCGTGCGTCTCCTCGAGCATCGCGAGCTCCTCCCGCAGTCGCAGCTCCTCCTCGCGGAGCTCCACCGCGGACTCGAACTCTTTGCGGGAGATGGAGTCCTTCATTTCGCCGACCACGCGCCGGATCTCGGACTGGACGTGGCGCAGCGCCGACGTCGACGACACCCGGCGCAGCTTGACCCGGGCGCCGGCCTCGTCGACCACGTCGATGGCCTTGTCCGGGAACGACCGGTCGGTGATGTAGCGACCGGCGTGGCAGACCGCAGTCCGGATTGCCTGCTCGGAGTAGCGGACGCCGTGGAACTCCTCGTACCGCGACTGGATCCCGCGCAGGATCGCGATCGTCTGATCCTCGGTCGGCTGGAGGACGTTGATCGCCTGAAAGCGGCGCGACAGGGCCCGGTCCTTCTCCACATACTTGCGGTACTCGCGCACCGTGGTCGAGCCGATGCAGGTGATCTCTCCGCGCGACAGCGCCGGTTTGAGGATGTTGGCGGCGTCGAGCGAGCCCTCGGCCGAGCCGGTGCCGATCAGCGAGTGGATCTCGTCGATGAAGATGATGATCTCCCGCCGCTGCTGCAGCTCCTTGAGCAGGCCCTTCAGCCGCTCCTCGAACTGGCCACGGTACTTGGTCCCGGCCACCAGCAGCGAGAGATCGAGGGCGAGGATTCGCCGGTTCGCGAGCAGCGACGGCACGTTGCCCTCGACGATGCGCGTCGCGAGGCCCTCCACGATCGCGGTCTTGCCGACGCCGGCGTCTCCGAGCAGCAGCGGGTTGTTCTTGGTGCGCCGGCAGAGGATCTGAATCACCCGCTCGACCTCGCCGTCGCGGCCGATCAGCGGATCGAAGCCACTCTCCACCGCCAGCGCGGTGAGGTCCCGCGCGTACTCGCTGATGTGGGGCGTTGCCTGCGAGGAGGCCTCAGCCTCGCGCTCGCGGCCCTGCCGCACGACCTCCTCGCGGAGCTGGAAGAGCTCGATCCCGTGGGCGCCCAGGTAGCGGGCGGCGGTCGAGCTCTCGACGCGGAGCAGGCCCAACAGCAGGTGCTCGGTGCCGACCGAGCCATGGCCCATGCTCTCGGCCTCGTGAACGGCGAACGCCAGGGCCTTCTTGGTGTCCTCGGCCAGCGGCAGGTCCGGTGACGTGCTGGCTCGTTCGAGCGCCACCCGGTCGCCGAGCAGCTCGCTGCGGAGGTCCTTGACGCTGGCGTCTACGCGCTGAAGAAGACCGGTCAGGGCCCGGTCCGCCTCGCGCAGCATGCCGAGCAGCACATGCTCCGTACCGATGGCGCGGCTCGAGGAGCGACTCGCCTCGTAACGGGCGAAGAACAGGCTTCGCCGGACGTGCTCGTTAAACCGTTCGAACATAATCGGAACGCTCGCCCGGCGGCGCGAGCCGGAAGATACGATCGCACCTGCGGGCCATCGCCTCGTTGTGGGTCACTATAATTGAAGTCAGACCGACCATCAAATGCAGCTCGCGGATGAGCGCGAACACCTGCTCCGCGTTCGCGTGATCGAGGTTTCCCGTCGGCTCATCCGCGAGCAGCAGCCGGGGTGACGCGGCCAGAGCACGAGCGACCGCGACCCGCTGCTGCTCTCCGCCGGACAGCTGATCGGGGAAGTGGCTCGCCCGCTCGGTGAGGGTGACCGACGCCAACAGCTCGTCGGCGCGGGCGCGGGCACGCCGGGCCGGCCACTTGGCGATCCGCAGGGGCAAGGCGACGTTGTCGCGGGCGTCGAGCTCGTCGAGCAGATGATGATGCTGGAACACGAAGCCGATGAGCCGGTTCCGGATCCCGGCCCTGGCTTCGCCGTCGAGCTCGCCGACCGCATCGCCGTCGAGCTCCAGGCGGCCGCCCTCGGGCCGATCGAGCAGGCCGATCAGATGGAGCAGGGTGCTCTTGCCCACGCCGGACGGCCCGATCACGGCCAGCAGCTCGCCAGGATTGACGTCGAGATCGAGGCCACGCAGCACCTCCACCCGCGTCGCCGCCGACCCGTACCCCTTGCCGACGCCCCGCAGCCGCACCATCGGCCGGTCACTCATAGCGGAGGCCCTCCGCCGGCTCGCGCCGCGCGACCATCCGCGACGGGAGCCACGACACTGCCGCGGCGAGGACCAGCGCCAGCGCCACCACCAGCGCCACCATGCGGGGGTCGACACGGAACGGGACCGACGACGCCAGGAACACGCCGCGCGGCAGCGGCAGCGCGCCGGTGGCGTCGAGGATCGTCGCCACCGCGACCCCGAGCACCGCGCCGAGAACGGCGCCGCTCGCGCCGATGCCGAGGCCGATCAGCACGAACAGCCGGCGCAGTGACGACGGCGGCAGCCCGAGGCCCGACAGCACGGCCAGGTCGGTGCGCTTCTCGGCCGCCACCATGGCCACGTTGCTCAGCAGGTTGAGGGCGGCGACGACCAACATCAGGCCGACCGCGACGAAGATCATCAC
>Ga0209254_10004180_pt1 | contig 13216 bp, 11 predicted proteins | sample FrelakmetDIP11DI_FD_187148 | JGI IMG/M metagenome (GOLD analysis project Ga0209254, IMG submission 187148) | Freshwater lake sediment microbial communities from the University of Notre Dame, USA, for methane emissions studies - DIP11 DI (SPAdes)... | ecosystem: Environmental > Aquatic >...
ATACTATGCAACCAAGCCCCGCATCATTCGCACGGCTGATCCAGGCTATAGCCGCGACTATCGAGGAACATGCCGAGGAAGTGACCGCCTTGGACCAGGCCATAGGTGATGGTGACCATGTGTACAATTTGCAACGCGGCATCCATGCCCTGATTGCACAAAGTGCGGAATTCAGCCAACTTGACTGGGGCGCGACCTGGCAAAAAATCGGCATGACCTTAATGAGCACGGTAGGCGGTGCATCAGGTTCCTTGTATGGCACCTTATTCGTCACGATGAGCAAGGCCGCCCGCGACCGGCATTTGGACCTGGCGACCTTCGCCGAGGTTTTCGCCGAGGGCGTGGAAGCCGTCAAGAAGCGCGGAAAGGCGGATATCGGCGAAAAGACCATGCTCGATGTTCTGATCCCCGTGGCGCAGGCCTTGCGGCAATCGGCAGCGGAATCTGCGCGGTTGCCGGACGTATTGAGCCATCTTAATCGTGTGGCGGAGGCGGGCGTTGAATCTACCCGCGACATGCTGCCAACTAAGGGCCGGGCCTCGTTCTTGGGCGAACGAGCCAGGGGACATCTCGATGCCGGAGCCAAGACCAGTCAGTTGATGATTGCGGCGATAGCCAAGGTCCTGGCGGAGCAATCAGCGGCGCCAACATAGTGGCGGCCAGATCAAGCCGACGTCGCACTCGTAAACACCCGCAGGCGCTTAGGTAGAATAACGACCTCGTCTCCTTTGCTCAGGCTGTTTTCCCGGAATTCATCCCGGCTCATCTCGGCTTCCACCGTGCCATGCCCATCCGTGCGTTCTAGCTCCAACCGCACCAAGCCGCCGAACCGGCGAATGTCGCGGACATGGGCGTTGATTCCTCTCGCGCCCTGCTGTTTGGGGGCGATTTCAATTTCATGTGGGCGCGCGAAGAAAATGGCCGACGCGTTCTCGTCGCCCGCGTGTTCCGACAGATCAATCTCGGCCTCGCCGATCCTGGCATGGCCTTCATGAACACGGCCATGAAACAGATTCACATCGCCGAGGAACTGGTAAACGAAGGGCGTGGCGGGGTGTTCGTAAACTTCGTCCGGCGTGCCGATCTGCTCCACCAAGCCTTCGTTCATGACGACAATGCGGTCGGCCACTTCCAGGGCCTCTTCCTGATCGTGCGTGACGAAGACACTGGTGACGTGCAGTTCGTCATGCAGACGGCGTAACCAGCGGCGTAGGTCCTTGCGCACTCTGGCGTCAAGGGCGCCGAAGGGTTCGTCGAGCAGCAGGACCTTGGGCTCGACTGCCAGGGCACGAGCGAGTGCGATGCGCTGGCGTTGGCCGCCGGAAAGCTGGGGTGGGTAGCGGTCGGCGAGCCAGTCGAGTTGCACGAGTTTCAGCAGCTTATGAACCTTGTCCTGGATCTCGCTTTCTGCAGGGCGCTGTGATTTCGGGCGTACACGCAGGCCGAAGGCGATGTTCTCGAATACCGTCATATGCCGGAACAGGGCATAGTGCTGAAAGACAAACCCGACCTCCCGTTCGCGCACGTGACGGCTGGTGGCGTCCTCCCCATGGAAGAGGATTTGTCCGGAATCGGGTACATCCAGGCCGGCGATGATACGCAACAGACTGGTCTTGCCACAACCGGAAGGACCCAGCAACGCAACCAGTTCACCGGCACCGATTTCGAAATTGACGCCCTTCAGGGCGCGGAAGCTTCCGAAGCTTTTGGCGATGTTGCGGATTTCGATGCTCATTGAGATGCCTCGTTCATTCCGAATTCGCGTCTTGGCGGTGCAGCTCCCGCTTGAGACGCCATTCCAGGAAACTCTTGACAGCCAGCGTCACCAGGGCCAGCAGCGCGAGCAGGGAAGCCACCGCGAATGCAGCAGCGCTATGGTACTCATTGTAAAGAATCTCAACATGTAGCGGGATGGTATTGGTCAAGCCGCGAATATGCCCCGACACCACAGAGACTGCGCCGAATTCGCCCATCGCCCTGGCGTTGCACAGAATCACGCCGTACAAGAGACCCCACTTGACATTCGGCAGGGTCACGCGCCAGAAGGTTTGCCAGCCGGAAGCACCGAGCACGATCGAGGCTTCCTCCTCCTCGCTGCCTTGGGCCAGCATGAGTGGAATCAACTCGCGGGCGACGAACGGAAAAGTCACGAACAGTGTCGCCAGTACGATGCCGGGAACAGCGAAGATCACCTTGATGTCATGCGCGTGCAGCCATGGCCCGAACCAGCCCTGCAGGCCGAACATCAGAACGTAAATCAGGCCGGAAACCACCGGCGAAACCGAGAACGGCAAGTCGATCAGCGTAATCAGGATACTCTTTCCGGGAAAATCGAATTTGGCGATGGCCCATGCCGCCGCAATGCCGAAGACCATGTTCAAAGGGACCGAGATGGCCGCGACCAGCAAGGTGAGCCGAATGGCCGCCAGGGCGTTCGGCTCGGCGAGTGCGGCCCAGTAAGTCGCCCAACCCTTGCTGAAGGCCTGGGAAAATACCACGGCCAGAGGCAGGAACAGGAATCCGGCCAGAAAGGCCAGCGCCAGGCCGATCAACAGCCAGCGCACCAGCGGCGGCTCCTGGGTGACACGACGGGGCGAAGCGCCGCGACTGAAGCGGCTGGACGCGGGCACACGCGGAGAAAGAGTCAAAACTGCCGAGTTGGCGGACATGATAGCTTGTTCCTATCCGGTTTAACGCTTGGCGTGGCGGCGCTGGCCCCACCACTGCAACAGATTGATGGCGAGGAGCAATAAAAAGGAAACCACGAGCATGGACACGGCAATCGCCGTTGCGCCTGCATAGTCGTACTGTTCCAGCTTGGTGATGATGAGCAGCGGCGTGATTTCGGAGACCATCGGGATGTTGCCGGCGATGAAAATGACCGAACCGTACTCACCTACCGCCCTTGCGAAGGCCAGGGCAAAACCAGTCAGGAGCGCTGGCCAGATGGCAGGAAAGATCACTCTCTGAAAGGTTTGCCAACGCGTCGCGCCCAGGCTGGCCGCGGCTTCTTCCAGTTCGGTCTCGAAGTCCTCGAGGATTGGCTGAACGGTGCGCACGACGAATGGCAGACCGATGAAAGTCAGCGCCACGACAACGCCCAGCGGCGTATAGGCGATCTTGATCCCGAAGGGCGCGAACAACTGACCGACCCAGCCCTTGCTGGAATAAATCGTCGCCAGGGCAATGCCGGCCACGGCCGTCGGCAGGGCAAACGGCAAATCCACCAGGGCATCGATGATCTTCTTGCCGAAAAAGTCGTAACGTACCAACACCCAGGCGACCAGCAGGCCAAACACCGTGTTGATGAGTGCGCCGATCAGCGAAGCGGAAAAGGTCAACCGGTAAGATGCCAGCACCCGGGGTGCCGTGACCGCCTGCCAGAACGGTTCCCAACCCAAGGTTGCGCTCTTTAAGAACGTTGCCGACAAGGGGATGAGTACGATCAGACTCAAATACAGCAAGGTGAAGCCCATCGCCAGGGAGAATCCGGGCAGCACGCTGTGTCGTCGAAGTGGAGTCATGGATAGGCGTCTGCTTTGAGAAATTACCTTGGAATATTGAGCTTCAGCGAAGGGGCATGACTGCGCCACCCGGTTGCTGGAGAGCCATATTATTTCACTCGTTTATTCTCCCAAAGAAGTAATAGACTTATTCATATGTCATTGCGGTATATACAGCGTGTTGAATTGTTGCCATTGAACAGCCGGGCTTTGAGTCGGTCGGTCGTGGCCGGTTTTTTTTTCCGGTAGATGATGGTGTGCGTTAAGATGAGGCCCCTATTCGATACCCAACAGGCGAATGAGAAATGTGTCAGCTACTCGGCATGAACTGCAATGTACCCACCGACATCTGCTTTTCTTTCGAAGGATTTCACGCCCGGGGTGGCTTAACCGATCATCATAAGGACGGGTGGGGCATTGCCTTTTTTGAAGGATCGGGATGCAGGCTTTTTCTGGACTCCAAGGCCACCGTCGAATCTCCGGTCGCCGATCTGGTCCGCCGCTATCCCATTCACTCCAAGAACGTGATTTCGCATATACGCAAGGCAACCCAGGGCAAGGTCGCCCTCGAAAACAGTCACCCATTCTTGCGGGAACTATGGGGGCGTTACTGGATTTTTGCGCACAACGGCAACCTGCACGACTTCAGTCCGCCGGCGTCCGAGTTCTTCAATCCGGTAGGCCAAACCGATAGCGAACGTGCTTTCTGTTATCTGCTGGATCGTCTGCGGCATGACTTTGCCAATCATCCTCCGAGTAACATAGTAATGCTCGGGGCGTTGAAACAACTGACCGCCGAAATTGCCTCGCATGGCGATTTCAATTACTTGTTGTCGAATGGCGACGTACTCTTCGCTCATTGTTCGACCAACTTGCATTACATCGTTCGCAAGGCGCCATTCGGCAACGCACATTTGATCGATCAGGACCTCACCGTCGACTTCAGTCAGGTGGCTCGACCTCGCGACAGGGTTTCGGTTATCGCATCGTTCCCGCTCACGGACAACGAGGTCTGGTCAAGGATGACGCCAGGCGAATTACTGATGTTTGAAGAAGGTGAGCCGGTTGTTTGAAATCATCACTGCGCCGACTGGGTCTTCGCCGCACGCACCACCCCACCCCTGCCCGTTACCCCGACAAGCACTCATTCCATCCGCAGTCGGTTGGCGTTGGTCACCACCGTCACCGAGGACAAAGCCATCGCTGCGCCGGCGATCATGGGATTGAGTAACAAACCGAAGGCCGGGTACAGCAAGCCGGCCGCGATGGGAATGCTGAGCGTGTTGTAAATAAATGCCCCGAACAGGTTCTGCTTGATATTGCGAACGGTCGCCCGCGACAGCTTCATCGCTTCGGTCACCTTTAACAGTGACCCGCGCATGATCACCACGTCGCCGCTCTCGATGGCGATATCCGTGCCGGTGCCGATGGCAAAGCCGACGTTGGCCTGCGCCAGAGCGGGTGCGTCGTTGATGCCGTCGCCGACCATTCCGACGACCTCCCCCTCCTGTTGGAGGGACTTGATCACCGCCGCCTTGTCCTGCGGCAGGACTTGTGCGCGCACCTCGGTGATGCCGGCCTCGCGGGCGATGGCCCGTGCGGTCGCTTCGTTGTCGCCGGTCACCATCAATACCCGCACACCCATTTGCCGCAATTGGGCTACCGCAGCTTTGGAGTCTGGTTTGATGGGGTCGGCCACGGCAATCAAGCCCACCGCACGGCCGTCCACCGCCAGCAGCATGGGTGTTTGGCCCAGATTGGCCAGCTCCGTTAGGCGTCCGGTCAACGTCCCGCAATCGACGCCCGCTTCGGACATCAAGGCCTGATTACCCAGACGCACAGTTTGACCTTCAATCCGCCCAGCCACGCCGCGTCCGGATAGTGCGAGAAAGTCCTCGACTTGGGCGAGATGCAGTCCGCGCCGCTCCGCCTCGGTTAGAATTGATCCCGCCAGTGGATGTTCCGAACCCGCCTCGAGACTGGCGGCCAAGCGCAATACATCTTCTGCGCTCCAGCCCGCCACGGCCTCGGTAGCCGAGACATTCGGACGCCCCTCGGTGACGGTTCCCGTCTTGTCCAGGACCACGCAGGTCAGTTTTCCCGCTACCTGCAGGGCATCCCCGTTACGGATGAGAATGCCTTTTTGCGCTGAACGGCCTACCGCGACCATAATGGAAATGGGCGTTGCCAGGCCCAGTGCGCAGGGGCAGGCGATGACCAATACCGTCATGGCGGTGACGAAGGCGTAACCCAGGGCAGGAGCCGGACCGATTGCCCACCAAATAAGAAAAGTCAGCAGCGAGATGGCAACGACGACCGGGACGAAGATGGCTGCAACCTTGTCGACCAACCGCGCAATGGCGGGCTTGCTCGCCTGTGCCTGGCGCACGCTGGCAATGATCTGGGCTAACACGGTATCACGCCCGATGCGGGTTGCCTTGAACAGGAAGGTACCGGTCTGGTTGAATGTTCCGGCGATCACCTCGTCACCGGCGTTTTTCTCGACCGGTATGGACTCGCCCGTCAACATGGATTCATCGACGCTGGAATGCCCCTCCAGTACCACGCCGTCGACAGCAATCTTCTCGCCCGGACGCATTCGCAAGGTTTCCCCCAGACCGATCTCGGCGATGGCGACGTCAACTTCCTGACCGTTGCGCACGACCCGAGCCGTGCGCGGCTGCAAGCCAATTAGTTGGCGGACAGCGGAAGAGGTCTTGCCGCGCGCGCGCATCTCCAACGCCGAGCCCAGATTGATGAAGGCCAGGATGATCGTCGCCGCCTCGAAATAGGCATGCTTTGCGCCCGCCGGCAAAATCGCGGAAAAGTCGATGGCGACTGTGGAGTAGAACCAGGCGGCTCCGGTTCCCAAGGCGATCAGCGTATCCATGTTGGCCTGGCGCTGCGCAAAAGACTTGAGCGCACCCTTGAAAAAATGACCGCCGGCGTAATATAAGACACCAAGGGTCAATAGAGAGACCAGCGACCAGAACCGGCTGCCGGCCAAGGTACCCAACTCGGGCAGCCACCCGAAATGATCGCCCACCATCAGGGGCACGCCCAATAGTGCGGCGGCCGCAGCCTTTCGGAGCAAAAGCCGGTAGCGCGCCTCTTCCTGCCCCTCCTGACTGCTCAAGTCCTCCAGGCCCTCCATCACCGCGCCGTCATAACCGGCATCCTGCAAGGCCTCCTTTAGCAACGCCGGAGCGGCGTCTCCCTGCACCAAGGCGGTGTGATCGGCAAAATTGACATCAGCCGACACCACGCCCGGCACCGAGCGCAGCGCGGTTTCCACAGCCTGCACGCAACCGGCGCAGCGCATCCCCAGCACAGAGATGCGGGTTGTTTTCGCTTGTTTTTCATCAGTCGACTGCATTTTTGCTCTCCAATAACTCCGGGCCATTTGCTCTGCTAGAAATCGAAAGCTTGGCTATTTAATCGTGCAACGATAACAAAAGCTTGATGGCATTGCTAACCCCCGCAGTTCCTTAAGGTTCGTTGCAATGAAAAAACCCGGAGCTTACGATTCCGGCTGGAAGAAAATTTGACGACCGACTGTGGGTACGCCAATCTAACCCGCTGACGGACTGTTACGCTATACGCCCATGACCTCTAAACTGCCCGATACGCGTTCGATGGTGCGCGAGCTGATTGCCCGGCCCTCGGTCAGTTGTACCGATCCGCATTTCGACCGGAGCAATCTCGAGGTCATTCATTTGCTCGCCGGTTGGCTGGAAACCCTGGGCTTCAAGGTCGAGATCGAGGCCGTGAGGGAGCGTAAGGCCAATCTCATCGCCACGCTGGGCGACGCCGGCAACCCCGACGGGCTGGTCCTGTCCGGGCATACCGACACCGTGCCCTACGATCTGGACCAGTGGACAGTTGACCCGTTCAAGCTTACGGAACGCGATGAGCGATGGTATGGTCTCGGCTCCGCCGACATGAAATCCTTTTTCGCACTGGCCATCGCCGCGGCACGACATTATTCTGCCAAGGACTTGCAGCAGCCGCTGGTGATCTTGGCCACTGCCGACGAGGAGAGCTCGATGTGCGGCGTCAAGGCGCTGGTCAGGGAACACAAACGGCTCGGACGCTATGCCGTCATTGGCGAGCCAACCAGCCTCAGACCCATCCGCGTGCACAAGGGTGTGATGATGGAGTCGATCCGCGTGCGGGGGCAGGCGGGCCATTCCAGTGATCCCTCGCTGGGTGCGAGTGCCGTCGAGGGCATGCATGCGGTGTTGACGGAGTTGCTGGCTTTCCGCGCTGAACTCCAGGCCCGATACCGGAACCCCCTGTTTGAAGTCGACTATCCCACCCTCAATTTGGGTTCGATCCACGGTGGCGACAACCCCAACCGTATCTGCGCGCACTGCGAAACCCAGATCGACATCCGCCCCCTGCCAGGCATGGACCTCGATGAATTGCATCGAACCCTGGTCAGTCGTCTGCAATCCGTCCTCGCCGGCGAGCCGCGGCTCTCCCTGGAAGTTCAACCTCTCTTCGATGGCTTGCCACCCTTCGAAACCTCGGCTGATGCCGAAATCGTGAAAATCAGCGAGCGCCTTACCGGCAAGCCGGCGACGGCCGCGGCTTTCGGTACGGAAGCGCCGTTTCTCTCACGGCTGGGTCTGGAAACCCTGGTCATGGGGCCAGGCAGCATCGATCAGGCTCACCAGCCCGATGAATACCTGGCGCTTGATCAAATCAGGCCGACCATCGATCTCATCGGCAAGCTGATCGACCGATTCTGCGTAACCCCTCACATCAATCATCACTCCTGAGAATACTCCCGAGGAACGGTCTTGACGGTAACCGATTCGTCCAGCCGCGCTGGTCACGGCGCTTCGCCCCATGCCTTCGTTCGCTGGTTCCGGGATTCCTCCCCCTATATTCACGCTCACCGCGGGCGCACCTTCGTGGTTTCGTTCGGCGGCGAAGCGGTGTCCGATGGGCTGTTTGCCGGTCTGGCAAATGATTTTTCCCTGCTCAACAGCTTGGGAATCCGGCTTGTGCTGGTACACGGCATCCGCACGCAAGTGGAGCAGCGCCTGAAAGCGCGCGGCGTGGAATTACGTTACGAAAACGGCTTGCGCGTAACCGACGCCGCCGCACTGGAATGTGTGAAGGAAGCCGCTGGTGCCGTGCGGGTCGAGATCGAAGCGCTGTTATCGATGGGTCTGGCTAATTCGCCCATGGCTGGTGCCAGGATTCGCGTCGCCTCCGGCAACTTTGTCATCGCCAAGCCTCTGGGCGTGCGGGGTGGCGTGGACTTCGGCCACACCGGCGAAGTCCGCCGAATCGATGCCGAGGGCATAAGGGGCAAGCTTGAGCAGGGCAACGTGGTACTCCTCTCCCCGATCGGCTACTCACCCACGGGTGAGGTGTTCAATCTGAGCGCGGAGGAGGTCGCCACCGCGGTGGCGACCGCGCTGGGCGCAGACAAGCTGCTGCTGTTGACGGAACACGATTGCCCCTTCCTCGGTGAGGGTCGGCCGCTCCGGCAGCTCACCACCCGCGAAGCGGCCGCCCTGATCGACGCCGAAAAGACCTTGGTTGAGGAAGTTGTTCCCCACCTGAGGGCGGCCATCACCGCCTGCTGCGCCGGGGTGCAACGCGCCCATCTCCTCAACCGACACGTCGATGGCGTTATCCTGCTGGAACTCTTTACCCGAGACGGCATCGGTACCCTGATCAGCTCAAGCCCGTTCGAGGAAATGCGGCCCGCGACCATCAACGACGTCGGCGGCATACTCGACTTGATCATGCCCCTCGAGGAAAACGGCGTGCTGGTGAAGCGATCAAGGGAACACCTGGAAATGGAAATAGACGATTTCGTGGTCATTGAGCGTGACGGGCTGATCCTGGGCTGCGCCGCGCTCCACCCATTTGCCGTCGGCCGCATGGGGGAGCTGGCCTGCCTCGCCCTGCATCCGGATTATCGTGGGGAGAGGCGTGGGGAACGCATGCTTGCTCATGTCGAGACCCAAGCTCGCGCCGCCGGGCTTAACAAACTGTTTGTGCTCACCACCCAGACCACCCATTGGTTTCGTGAGCACGGTTTCGAGGCAGCTGCCGTCGGCGAGCTGCCGATGGCGCGTCAAGCCATATACAATTATCAGCGTAATTCGAAGGTTCTAATCAAAGCATTAGACAATCGCTGAATTTTCGGGTAATGATTTATCACCCAGCCCACTAGGACTGTCGCCTAATGACCCCTCCCTCCCCCCTCGGGCGAGCCGATGCGCCCATTCGCATCGTGCAAATCACCGACTTTCACCTGCTCGCCGATCCCGAGCGCACCATGATGGGCATCAATACCGAAGCCAGCTTTGCTGCGGTGCTAAACGCCACGCGCCAGAAGCATACGCCGGTTGATCTGGTCATGCTGACAGGGGATCTGGTGCAGGAATCCACCCCTGCCACATACAGCCGCCTGAAACGCCAACTGGCAGCCTTGCAAGCGCCGTGTTACTGCCTGCCCGGGAATCATGACGACCCTCGTTTGATCGAGCAAGTTTTGGCGCAGGACAATATTTTTTTCCAACCCAGGGTTTTGCTAAGAGGCTGGCAGCTCATCTGCCTGGATAGCACCATCCCCAATGATCCATGCGGTTATCTTCGGAAACAACAAATGGACCTGCTGGCGTCGTTCCTCGCCGATCAGCCCGAGCGCTTCGCCCTGGTGTGCCTGCATCATTCTCCTCTGCCAACCGGCAGCCAGTGGCTGGATACCATGCGGCTGGGCAATGCCGAAGAGATGTTTGCCGTGCTGGACCGTTACCCCCGGGTCAAGGGCGTGATTTTCGGGCACGTGCACCAAGCACTGGACATCACCCGCCGGGGAATGCGCCTGTTGGCCTGCCCTTCTACCTGCTTCCAGTTCAAGCCGGAAAATGGCGACTTCGCGCTGGATGCGGTACCGCCAGGCTATCGGTGGCTCAATCTATATGCCAACGGTGACATCGAGACGGGCGTGGAGCGTCTGGATCAGGTGCCGGAAGGCTTGGACATGGCCTCAGCGGGGTATTGAAGAAAGGCAGATGGCGGATTTCCCTCACACGCGCCACCGCGGGACGCTCTCAGGCCTCTTGTTGCTCGGATAAGAAGCCCTTCGGGCTGACCGGCACTTGCTCCGAAACCAGATGATTGCCCAACTCCGTCAAGGCCTGACGGTAGACCTCCCGCTTGAAATAGACCACATCGCTAAGGGGATGCCAGTAATCGACCCAGCACCAGGCATCAAATTCCGGCTTATCGGAGCAATCCAGACAGATGTTCGATTCTTGGGTGACAAAGCGGAGGATGTACCACAATTGCTTTTGACCGATACAAAGCGGAAAGGAATGTTTGCGGATATATCGCTCGGGCAGCTCATAACGCAGCCAGTCGCGCGTGCGTCCGATCAACTGGACGTGATGATGCTCGAGTCCGACCTCCTCGTATAATTCCCGGAACATGGCGGTGTCCGGGTCCTCGTTGAACTTGATGCCTCCCTGCGGAAACTGCCACGAGCGCATGCCGGCGCGACGCGCCCAAAATACGCGACCCTCGTCATTGCACAGGATGATACCTACATTGAGGCGATATCCCTCCGAGTCGATCATGTCTGGCGCCAGTCCGGTTGCTATCCTCAAATGCTATAATGCGCTGCCGACTCAGGCTGCGCCTGAACCGGTTTCATTGTTTCACAAAACAAGGCCTTATGCCAACCGCTGCACGCCCGCCCGGTCGTAGTTCTTATGCTGAAGGAAATTCCGTGAACCTGGCCATTTTCGATCTGGACAACACCCTGCTCGCCGGCGATAGCGATTATCTGTGGGGAGAATTTCTCGTCGACCAGGGGATCGTGGACCGGGATTTCTATGAGGCAACCAATGCGCGGTTTTATGAACAATACCGCGAGGGGAACCTGAACATCGCCCAGTTCCTCCAATTCGCGCTCAAGCCCCTGGCGGATAATGAGCCTGGGGCGCTTTACGCCTGGCGGGAGCTATTCATCGCGGAGAAAATCAAGCCGATCCTGCTGCCTGCCGCCCATGAATTGATTGAACGGCACCGCAGAGCCGGAGACGTTCTCATCGTCATCACGGCCACCAACCGCTTCGTGACCGAACCGATCGCCCACATCTATGGCATCGAGCATCTCATCGCGACCACGCCAGAGTTTAAGGACGGGCGCTACACCGGTCAGTTTGTTGGGACACCCTGCTTTCAGGAAGGCAAGGTCAAACGGCTTGACGCCTGGCTCGCGGAAAACGACCATAGCCTTGAGGGTAGCTGGTTTTACAGCGACTCCCACAACGATCTGCCCTTGCTATCGCTCGTGGATCATCCCGTGGTCGTGGATCCGGACGATATCCTGGCGAACATCGCCCAAGAGCGAGGCTGGCCGATCATTAGCCTGCGCGGGGAAAGTGGCTGAATCAGTGGAATGCACGCTTGCGGACGAGGCAATTTGGCGCTTGGCCTGCAATCCGGTCTTTAAAGAAGGGGCTGCGACAGCTGGGCGGTTCCCGTAAGGAACGGCCACCTTAACCCTTGCGAATGAGGAAATAAAGAATACCCGCCTCCTCGCCCCGATCGAGCATGTGATGCCCAGCCTGATCAAGGAATACACCGAAATCCAGAACAGCGGCCGGATCGGTCGCCAAGACGCGCACTACCTGCCCACTTCTTATGCCCTGCAAGGCCTTTTTCAGTCGCAACAAGGGCAAGGGGCACATGAGGCCGCAAGTGTCCAGCTCCAGATCAATTTCCGACATTACCTATACCCGGGGGATCATTCAAGGGGGCCCAATGTTCTCGCTCTCACCAGGAACGCTGGCTGCGGGAGACTCGCCCAACTCTCCTGCTCGCAGGCCGAGCATGCCAGCTTTCCGACTGTGCGGGAATCGCAACGTCCGCAACGACGCTGCGGCGGGGCATGGTAACCGGCATTTCAGCGCCCCCACAACCATGCTGCCCCGCGCACTCCGCTGGAATCACCATGCCGGGGTGGCACGAGCCGGTTGTCGACCCGATCGGAAAACACATAATGCCCCCACTGCTGCGGGATGTTCTCGTAAAGTCGGCGGCAATTCGACAAGCCGCCACCCAAGACGATGACATCAGGGTCGAGTATATTGATGATATGTGCCAGCGCACGAGCCAGGCGATCTTCATAAAGGACCAGGCTGCGCGCACAAACCCTGTCGCCTAATTCCGCCTGCTGTGCGATCTGGCCGGCCGACAACGTTTGTCCGCTCAGTAAACGATGGGCTTCCGAAAGGGCCGGACCCGACAAAAAGGTTTCTATGCAGCCGCGCTTGCCACAGTAGCACAATGGTCCTGGCCGTTCCTCGTCCGAGGGCCAGGGTAGCGGATTGTGCCCCCACTCCCCGGCAATGCTGTTGGGCCCACTTAACGGCGTGCCCTTGACCACGATACCCGCTCCCACTCCGGTCCCCAAAATCACCCCGAACACGACGTCGGCGCCTGCGGCCGACCCGTCCGTCGCTTCGGACAGTGCGAAACAATCGGCGTCATTCGCGATTCTGACAGGACGCTCCAGCACGCGCTGTAAATCGTCGAGTAACGGCTTTCCGTTGAGACAAGTGGAATTGGAGTTTTTCAGACAGCCGGTCAGCTTCGACAAAGCGCCGGGCGTACCAATACCAACGCTAGTCCTGGAAGCCAACTCCTCCTCGGCGGCATCGACTAGGTGCTTGATC
>Ga0209254_10004181_pt1 | contig 13212 bp, 12 predicted proteins | sample FrelakmetDIP11DI_FD_187148 | JGI IMG/M metagenome (GOLD analysis project Ga0209254, IMG submission 187148) | Freshwater lake sediment microbial communities from the University of Notre Dame, USA, for methane emissions studies - DIP11 DI (SPAdes)... | ecosystem: Environmental > Aquatic >...
GACAGCTTCTTTCTTGTAACGCCTGTCGCCCCGGGAGTTGATTCGGATAGCCGGCAGCTTGCCGCGCTTGCCCCATCTCTTTATCGTTAAGGGAGAAACACGCAAAATATCGGCTACTTCCCGCACGGTCAATAAATCCGGAAGATCGTCCAATCTTACTTTCTTTTTTTTAAGTTCATCTGCCATGTTTTAAATCAGTTAAGTCGCATTTGTTATAGTCCTGAAGCTAAAGCCTAACCTAACTTAATCACAAGATATCAAAGGGGTTCAGGGGTGTCAAGCCCCTTTTTATGTCTTTTTGACCGGCTTTAATTTGAGCTTATAGAGGAAAACGGTAAAAGGAAAAACAACGGTGGCTTTTAGAATTCTTATAATTCTCCGGGGCTCTCTTAATAGCCTCCACGCCCACTCAAGGCCTGCTTTTTCAAAAAGTTTGGGTGGCAGATGGGCTTTGCCCGATACATAATCAAAAGCGCCGCCGACAACCATTCCACCGCCAATATCCAGTCTCTTAAGCCATCCATATAGCCATTTTTCCTGTTTTGGGGCCCCAAAACCGACGAAGAGAAGTTGTGGTGAAAATGAATTGATTTGCCGGACAACTTCGTTCTCTTTGGCCAGCTCGTCCGAATTAACGGGAATTGCTTCTTTTGTTAAAACCGGTCCGCTGGCAAATTTAATCGCCACCTTTTTATAGTTTTGGGTTAGAAATTTGGCTGCTCCTTCCGCCTGTGAATTTTGTCCGCCCAGCAGAAATATCCGCCAGGCCTTTTTATTGGCCAGTCTGACCAATTCGACAAAAACCTGTCTGCCCTTAATCGGCGAAATTTCTTTAAAAAGCCATTTTTTGTTAATAAAGGTCGCCAGGCCAACCAATAAACCCTGACCTATCAAAACAATGGTTCTGAAAATGATATTCTCGGGTGATTTTAGGGTTAGGAATTTGGCCGCCTGAACAAGGCCAATACCGTCCGGCAAAGAAAGAGTCGCGGAATTGAGGATTTTAGTCAGTTTCTTATCTGTCTGAGCCTGAAGAACGATCTCCGGATTGGGCGTAACAATAAAAAATTTTTCGTGCCTAAGGATTTTTCCTCTAATTATGGCTAGCACTCTACCCATAGATGTGCCAGTCACTTTAATATTTAAGATATGCCCGTAATTTCGTTCCATTTTATAGGTATTTATCGGGTCTTTTACTTGTCTTTTTGACCCTTAAGGCTATCTTGTGCCGCTCTTTTTTCTTTTAGCCTTAAATAATTATACACTATTGTCTATTTTAAGAGTCATTTTGTATATCCTATATCCGCATGAGACAAACTAGGACAATATGATTATGTATTTTTGCTGACCTAATCATTTATCCGGTTTAGGCTAATTTACTAGAGGGTTATTTAGACAATTTCTATTAGGGAAATTATAAACAATTTGTACACAAAATAAACTCGTTATCAATGCGTGATTATTTTTATATATGGCTGTTTATCCCCAATCAAACCGGTTAAGGCCCAATATACTATAGACTATGCATGAAATAACCTTAATTATTGAAATAGCCATTCGACGCATGTTCAATATGGGTGTTAAGATTTATTTAAAGTACTAATTACCTATTAATTTATGACCTATAGATGTCATATATTTCCTATCTTTTAGTCGTTACGCTTCTTTTCCAAAGCTCGATATTTTCCAGTACCAAGCCCGTTCCTCTTACCACGCACAATAAAGGTTCTTCGGCAACGTGGGCCGGCACACCCGTTTCTTCGGTCATCATTTTATTAAAATTTCTGAGAAGGCTTGTTCCCCCGCTCATAACAATGCCTTTATCGATGATATCGGCAGCCAATTCCGGCGGTGTGTCTTCCAGAACCGCCTTAACGGCCCCGATAATTTGCATGAGAGGCCCCCGAATCGCCTCAGTAATTTCGGTTGAAGTAATTACCAAACTTCTGGGAAGACCGAAGACCAAGTCCCGCCCGCTTATTTCCCGCTTTTCTTCCTTGGTAAGCGGTGTCGCCGAACCGATCTTTATCTTAATGTCTTCAGCCGTTTGGTCCCCAATTATCAAATTATGCTTTTTCTTCAAATATTCCTGGATTGCCTCATCGATTTTATTGCCGGCCACTCTGACACTTTTGTGAACAACGACGCCGCCGAGAGAAATCACGGCTGCCTCGGTGGCTCCGCCGCCGGAATCGATAATCATATGTCCCGAGGGAGCCGAAACAGGGATACCGGCCCCTATAGCAGCTGCCAAAGGCTCATCAATGAGGTAAGCATGGGCAGCCCCGGCCGCGAGGGTTGCATCAAGGGCCGCTCTTCGTTCGACCTGCGTACAGCCGGCCGGAACGCAGACCATGACCTCTGGCTTAAATAGTTGAAACCTACCCATCACTTTACTGATAAAATAATTAAGCATCGCTTCAGTCACCTGATAATCGGCAATCACACCCTCACGCATGGGTCTTGAGGCAATTAAAGCTTCGGGCGTCCGGCCGAGCATCCGCTTGGCATCCTCGCCAACGGCAACCACTTTGTTATCATCGGCCGAGATGGCGACAACCGTCGGTTCATTGGCGACTAAGCCTTCACCGGCCACCCAAACAAGAGTGTTAGCCGTACCCAAATCAATTGCAATATTTTTTCGAAGCATAATTTAAGTATTCCAAATAAAATTAACTCTGGTAAATCCAAGATTGACCTATTCTGATATTTTAAGACTAGGCAGTTAAAACTGGCTTAATCGGCATTATATGGACATTTAAATTTCCTAACAAGTGGGCAAATCAGCCTCAAATAGTATATAATCATCAGGTGACAAAAATAAGGGTCGCTTTATCACTGCTAACCATACTGGTCGTCGGCGTTTTGGGTATCTTTGTTTCCCTTTATGCACGCGGTTATCGCTTTAATCTTAAAAGCTTTCGCTTCGCGCCGAACGGACTTTTAGTCGTTAAATCAGACCCGAGCGGAGCTCAGGTTTTTATCAACGGCGAATTAAAAACAGCCACCGACACAACTATCTCCCTTTCTCCGGGCGTATATGATGTGGAATTCCGGAAAGACGGCTTTTTCGCCTGGCGAAAAAGGCTTCAAATAGATAAAGAGGTCGTAACCCAAGCGTCAACTCATCTTTTCAAAATGGTTCCGGCGCTTTCGCCGGTAACTTTTTCCGGTAGTATCTCCCCCGTCCCCTCGAACGACTTTACCAAAATTGCATATTCAGTGCCTGCCTCAGCCACCAATAACAACGGTAATTCCGGCGGCGGGCTTTGGGTAGTTGATACGGTCAATTTGCCTTTAGGCTTTAACCGCGAACCCAGACAAATAACCGATGGTGATATGACCGGAGCCGTCTGGCAATGGTCACCTGATACCAGAGAGATTATGCTGACCACGCCCCTGGGTGTTTTTATCCTTGATGCGGGTACTTTTACCGCCCAAGACAAACTGGTCAATATCACCTCAAAAAAGGACGCCGTCCTTATCGATTGGCAAAAGAAAGCGGACCTGAAACTTTCGGCCCAACTAAAAAATATCGATCCCCAAATCGGTGACATTTTAAAGAGGAAGGCCAAATACCTGACTTTTTCGCCGGACGAAACGAAGCTTCTCTACCAAGCCGCCGCTGAGGCCGAAATTCCCACAGACATCGTCAAGCAATTGCCCGGAGCCTCAACGCAGAAGCAGGAAAGAAAACTCGTACCCGAACAAACCTACGTCTACGATATCAAAGAAGACCGCAATTTCCTTGTTGAAGAAAATCCGAACTCCTTGGCTGTCGGTTCTTGGCAAAACAGTGAAGTTAAGCGCATTCTGGCCTGGTTCCCGACTTCGGGTCATTTAGTCATGGCCGAGGAAGGAAAGGTTTCCATCATGGACTATGACGGAACAAACCGCGAAGAAATCTATACCGGCAGCTATATTACGCCGAACGCTTATCCTATCCTTTCAACCGACCGGATACTTATCCTAACCAATCTCGGAGCTTCCGACTCTCTCCCCAATCTTTACGCCGTGACGATTAAGTAGTCTATTCTTGTCCCAGTTGACAATTAAAGTTCAGTTATTTATGCTCGTCTTGTGGCTAAACGCTTGACCCCAGAAATAAAAGAGAGAATCTACTACCTTAGAAGGAGAGGTTTTAGCCTTAACGAGATTAAAGCAAAAATTCCAGTCGGTTACGGAACTATCTTCAGATATATTCAAGGCGTCCAAATTCTCCCTAAATACCGTAAATGGTGGTTTGGAAAAAGGGGTGGCAGTAGGAAAAGGAAAAAAATCGCCGAGTACGAAGCCGAAAAAAGGGCTCATAAGTTAATAAAGGTCCTATCAGTCAAAGAACGGACAATCTTTCATTGTGCGTTATATTGGGCAGAAGGCGGAAAAAGAGATTTTAACTTCACCAATACAGACCCCGAAATGATAAAAATATTCGTCGATGGTCTAGAAAATATTTTTGGAATTCCGAAAAGCAACTTTCGGGTCAGCATAAGAATTTATGAGGATCTGGATAAACAAAAATGTTTGACATATTGGGCGAAAATTGTAGGCATTGCACCGGAAAATTTTGTAAATATAGACGTACTTAAAGGAAAGAAGAGCGGAAAATTAGCCTACGGAATGTGTCGAGTTCGCATCAGAAAGGGAGGAAATATGTTAAAATACATGGCTGCACTTAGAAAAAGAATGATTGAAACATACTTATCCCCGTAGTTCAACGGATAGAACGGGGGTTTCCTAAACCCTAAATGCAGGTTCGACTCCCGCCGGGGATACATAGAAACAAGTTTGTGGCTCAACGTTAAGCAAAGCTTACGGTTTCACCTAAAGCAAAGCTTGGCCGTTGAGTAAAGGAAAACGGGGTGTGGCTCAACGGTAGAGCGCCCGCTTCGGGTGCGGGAGGCTCCCGGTTCAAATCCGGGCACCCCGACTTATTAAAGTCAATAGGAGTATATTTCGCTTCGCTTAAACCAGAGTTTCTTTTCAAATTCGGCTTCTTCTTTTGTTCCCGAAGCGTGGATAACGTTCTGGGTTGTTCTTTTCTGCAGATTGGCGATATAGGCCGAGTCCAAAGAGAAGTCGCCGCGGATTGTCCCCGGCAGGGCATCGGACGGAAAAGTACTGCCGACGATTTTTCGGACGATTAAAACGGCGTCGGGCCCTTCCAGAAGAATGGCAAAAACGGGACCCGAGGATAAAAACTCCATATTCCAACTTCTGACCATTTTCCCGATTTTGACGGCGTCTTTGGTTCCCAAACTCTCGTGAATATCCAAACCATATTTCTGATAATTCTCGAGTGTTTTTGTGCCTACCGTTTTGTGATAGGTATTATCGTCTTTATAGTGTTTTCCGACAAAGGTTTTATCGACCCAAATCATCTTGGCAGCCGCAATTTTTAAGCCAACGCGTTCAAAGCGGCCGATAATCTCGCCGATGATTCCCTTACGCACCCCGTCGGGTTTTATTAAAACAACCGTACTTTCACTCATTTTAAAAGTCTGGCAAATCGGTCGGCCTTCTTATACGGCCCGATTACGGCCAGATTCAACCTTTCCGGCTTAAATAGTTTCTTTGCTTCTTCCAAGACATCCTTAATCTCAATCTTATCAATTTTCTTAAAAGCCTCCTCAGGCGTCAGAACACTGTCCAAAAACAATTCCTGCTCGGCGAAAAAGGCATTTACGTCTTTGGTGTCCTCAAGAGCCAAAGCCATGTTGCCCTTGATATATTCCTTAGCCTTTTCCAGTTCTTTTTGGGATATCGGATATTTACCAGAAACCAATCCGTAGTGCTGGTCTAAAGTTACTTCGATAGCCTCATCAACCCTTTTGATATCAACCCCGGCTTGGGTTGCCAGATAACCGGTTTCCGCGTATCTTTCGGTGCTTGATTTTACGGCGTAGGCCAGTCCCCTTCTCTCGCGTATCTCGCTAAACAGTCTTGAGCTCATTCCGCCGCCCAGAATAGTCGCCAGGAGCGCCTCGGCATACCTTTGCGGGTAGTTTCGCCCGTTGCCAAGAAAGCCCAAAATAAAATGGGCCTGCTCTTTTTTCTTTGAATGGAGCTTTATTTGTGGCCGATTTTGAACCGACTTAAATAAGCTGAAGTCGTCTTTCTCGCCTTTATTTTTGATTTCACCAAAGTATTGTCCGGCCAAAGCCAGAACCTGACTTTTTTTGACATTACCGGCTACCGTGACCAGAATGTTAGCCGGATAATAATGGGCCTTTCTATAACGGACAAAGTCGTTCCGTTGCATCAGTCTGACCGTTTTTTCATCCCCGGCCGTATCCTTGCCCAAAGGATTTCCGGCAAAAATCAATTCTTCAAAAACGTCGCCGATTTTCATCATCGGCGTATCTTCATACATCTTGATTTCTTCGGCGATGACGCCCTTTTCCCTTTCAATCTCTTCGGAAGACAAAAGCGGGTGAAGAACGGCATCCGAGAGAACATCAAAGGCCTTATCAAGCCGCTCGGCTCTGGTTTTTATATAAAAATTGGTCCAGTCTTTGGATGTCCCGGCATTGAATTCCCCGCCTATTGCGTCAATTTCTTCGGCAATTTCTCTGGCTGTCGGCCGGCTTTTGCTTCCCTTAAAAACCATGTGTTCCAAAAAGTGGCTCAGGCCGCTTGTTTTAGCCGTTTCCAGACGTGAACCCGTCTTTACCCAAATCGTCAGGGTGGCCGAAGGAATACTCGGGATAGGCGTAATCAAAACCCTTACGCCGTTAGCCAATGTTGTCTTCTCGTAATTCATTTCCCGATTTTACCATGTCGCCAAAGTAATTTGTAATCAGGTCGATTTTGTGTCTAAAATAAGCTATGCCCGAAGAAAAACACAAAAGAAGCCACCAAATAATCCATAGTTTTGAAGCCCAAGCCCTAAAAAAAAGGTCTTTCAGCGTTAAAATGGCTGATCATTTGACTTCAGTTTTCGGGACAATTTTCTTTCTGTTAATCAATTTACTTCTCTTCGCCGTCTGGATCGCTATTAATTCCGGAAAATTTCCGGTCATTCCGGTTTTTGATCCTTTTCCGTTTACTCTCTTAACCATGGTCGTCTCGCTTGAGGCAATTGCCCTTTCGATTATCGTTCTTATGAGCCAAAACCGGCAAAGTCAAATCTCCAATTTAAGGGATGAGCTTCAGCTTCAGGTGAATTTAATTACGGAAAAAGAAATCACCAAAGTCTTACAACTTTTAAAGCAAATGACAAAGACAAATGAGGGAGAAATTACCGATGCGGAGCTCGAGGAAATGATAAAGGTCGTTGATACATCCTATATCGAAAGGAAACTGGAAGAACAATTAGTTGAAAAACCCGACTCAATCGTTAAAGAAGTCGCCGAGGAAGTCGAAAAAGTCATTTCTTCTAAGGAATAGCTACATCCTCTCGGGAGTTTCTATGCCGAGTATCGCCAATCCGTTTTTCAGAACTTGGCCTGTTCCTGAAGATAAGGCAATTCTGAATTCTTGACTGGCATCTCCAATAATCCGATGATTGTTATAAAAATTATTGAATTTTTGGGCGAGGTCAAATAAATAATTGGCCAAAAGGTTTGGCGAGAAAGACTTGGCCGCCAAAGATATCACGTCGGGAAAATGGATTAAGGCGCGAAGAACGGCCTTTTCTTCGGGATTACAACCAACCGTCGACGGCTGACCGTCTACAGTTTTGGCTTTAGCCAAAAGACTATTTATCCTGGCTACCGTATACTGCAGATACGGTCCGCTATTGCCTTCCAGGACAAAAAGCTTATCCCAATCAAAAACAATATCCGAAGCCGGATGGTGCATCAGGTCAAAGTATTTGATGGCCCCGATTCCGACCATCCCGGCAAGCCTGTCTTTCTCCGATTCATCCAATCCCCGTCCGGTTTCCGATTTCTCGATTGTCCTTTTGGCTCTGGCGGTTGCCTCATCTAAAACATCTTCCAGCTTAACCGTCTCGCCTCTCCTGGTCGACATTTTGCCATGGAGAAAACGTATCAAACCATGAGCAACATGCTCGTAATGCCTCATATCATTCCAGCCCAAGACCTTAGCCGTCGCAAAAACCTGGCGGAAATGCAAAATCTGGTCGCTGCCGACTTCGTAAATAAAAAGAGTTGGATCCCAAGTTTCGATTCGGTATTTGATCGTTGCCAAATCGCGGGTGAAGTAAGTCGTCGTCCCGTCGGACTTGGTCAGCATGGCCGGCGATAAATCGGGAAATTCGATTATCTCTGCTCCCTCGCTTTTTTTAACCAATTTTTTATTTCTTAATTCCTCAATGACCGCCGGCATCTTCTCTTCATAAAAGCTTTCGCCCAAAGCATGGTCAATCTTAATCCCCAGTTTGTCATAGACCCGGTTAAACTCGGCCATTGATATTTCAACTACAGTCTTCCAAATATGTCTTACCTGTTCATCCCCGTCTTCCAGTTTCTTAAACCAGACCCGAGCCTCATCCCAAAGTTCGGGCGTAAGGGTAGCTTTGTTGTTAAAATCAACATAAAGCTCTTCCAGCCCATCAATCGTCAATTCCTCCACCTTAAGCTTGTTACCATCTATCTGATACAGAAGCGTTCCAAATTGCGTTCCCCAATCACCCAAATGATTGTCGCCGATAACTTTATAACCGAGGTTTAAGTAGAGGTTGTATAAAGCCTGACCGATAACGGTTGAGCGCAAATGACCGATACCGAAGCGCTTGGCAATATTCGGTGAAGAATAATCGACAACAACCGTCTTGCCGCTGCCTTCTTCGGATATCGGGTACTTCTCCCCCTTTTGGCTAATTTCGGTCAGGTTTTGCCTCAAGACCTCATCGGCCAGCCAAAAATTAATAAAACCGGGCTCGGCAAATTCAATCTTGCCGACGATTTTCTGAAGCTTTTCGTCTTTTTGTAATTTCCCAACTAAATCTATCGAAACATCCCTTGCTTTTTTACCCGTTTTTTTTGCCAGAATCATTCCGACATTTGTCGAATAATCACCAAAAATCTCATTATCCGGAATATCGAGTGAAATTGGTTCCTCACCGATAGCCTCTTTCAGTCCTTTTTCTATCGTTTCTTTGAACATATCTTCAATTCTACTACTATCCCGTAAGCCTTTTCTATTCTTTGTTGAAAAATATTATTGCATACTAAACATTTCCGTCCTATAATATAAATATGGAAAGTGAAACCAAATGTTATGCCTGCGCCTTCTGGAAAATCGAACCCGATGCGCTTGATCAGCCGCATTCGCAAATCGCCAGAGAAAGAGCCGGAAAGGATGCCCGCCCGATCAGCTCAATGTACGGCAAATGCAGCGTGGATTATTTTGTCGATAAAAGCGGAGAAGTAATACCCCTGGCAAGCGGTACGCTGGGCGGTACCAACTGCAATGTCTATGATTCTTTGGGTAATTTATTTTTCAAACCCGTTCCCGAGGATTAGTTTAACCTAATTTGACCACCAACTAAGTCCATCGGTAATAATTTCAATATCTCCTACCTCATCCGTCCGTAAGACCCTTATTCCTTTATCGGTCAACATTTTTAATGTCTCTTGATTCGGATGACCATAGCGGTTCTTGCTTCCGACCGAAATAACGGCGATCTCCGGAGTAGCCTTATCAAGAAGGGCTTTTGTTAACCCGTTCTTGCTGCCGTGGTGAGGAACTTTAAGATATTCCACGTCAATAATTTCTCCGCCCGCCAAAATATCCGGAATAATACCGGTCCCGATATCGCCGGGTAAAAGGGCATCAAAGTTGCCAAAGGTTAAATTAACGACGACCGAAAAAGTATTTAAATCCTTTTTGGAACCAAAGGCTCCCAAAACATTCGTCCGGCCGGACACGTTTTCTTCGCTCATTTTCCCTTCTGAAGGCCAGGCAATATCTAAATAAAGCTTACCCATTCTTACTGATGTATTATTTGTCGGATTAATTACCCGTACCCCGCCATCGGCTACCGATTGTTTGTAGGCTTGATATCCCTTCTTTTCGGAGTTAACCGCATTGGCCAGCAAATTATCGACTTTGTAGCTTTTTAAAACCTCGATTAATCCTCCGTAATGGTCATCCTCGGGATGGGTCAAAATTACCGCCTCGATTTCCCTGTCCCAAAAAGGCATCTGGCGAGACAGGCAATCCAAGATCTTTTTGTCCGGTCCGCCATCGATAAGGACCTGCGTGTTTTTATAGACCGCCAGGATGGCATCCCCTTGGCCAACGTCGCAAGCAATAAGGTGTAATTTCGCATCGGGAAGTGAAACTATCGCCAAAATAAAAGTCAATAAGACCAGCCCCAATAATCCATAGGCATATCGCCAAAAATTAATCATCCGCTAAAAACTGAAACAACGCTTATAAAAAAATAGGTCAAGGGATAAGTCAAATAAACAAGAGCTCTACCTAAATCAGGCACGATAAGACCAACTAGCCCGGCAAGAGCGGCTATAATCGTCATCGGAGCGATGGTCCAAACGACCAAAGTATTAATTAAAGGCGATAAAATATTAAACTGACCGAAAGTAAGAAAGAGAATCGGTGCCACCCCGACTTGGGCGGCCAGCGAGGTTGACCAACTGCTTTGAATAAATTTCGGAATAAAAAAGAAGAGTTTTTTGACCCTAGGCTCAAAAGCCAGAATCGAAGCCGTAGCCACAAAAGACAAAATAAAACCGATATCACCCGCCCACTCCGGTTTTATGATTAGCATCGCCAAAGCCGATAAAAGAAGACCCTTCCAGGCATAGGTAAGCCTGCCTACGGCTTGGGCGCTGAATGCAATTGAGCCCATAATGGCCGCCCTGACGATCGGAGCATCCAATCCGCAAATTAGCGCGTAAAGCCAAATTCCGGTTAAGGCAAACGGGATGGCTTTTTGCCTGGACAAAAACAGGACCAAAAAGCTGACCAGAAATGAGGCCACCAGGGTTACGTTCATTCCCGAAGCGACAACGACATGGGCCGTGCCACTTTTTTTTAAAGCCTGCCAAAACCAATCCGGCAGACCGCTTTTTACACCGAGGACCACGCCGGCCAAAAGACCGGCATGCGGCGAAGGTAAGCTTTTTTTATAAACATTTAACAGTTTTTCTCTGACCTTTCCCAAAACTGTTTTTCTTTCCTCCTGTTTAAGCAAAACCGCCCCTTCCAGGACTTCGCCCCTAACTGTCCCTTCCACAACAATATAATCACCGTAAGATATTTCCGGATAAGCCGGTAAGGCGACTTTTAAACCGGCCAAAGACATTGATTGATAAAAGGTATATCTGATCGGATCGGAGATAACTTTTTGGCTTATTCTTATCTTTTGACCCTCTTCAAAACCTCGGTTATAAGTTGCCAGACGCAAAATAAGAAGAAGACAGAGGAAAAGCCAAACGGCATATTTCATCAATAAACGGAAATTTGGTCTTTTATTTTTTCAAAGGTTGACGCCGGAATAATCTTTCTTAAAGAGAGTTCCTCTATATTTGAGTAAGGTCGTTGTTCAATGATTTTTTGGGCGTATACAGGGCCAATTCCATTAAGTGAATCCAGTTCGGTGCTGCTTGCGGAGTTAATATCGACCAGACCACTCCCCCGACCCGATGTATCACTTTGATACACATTAGAATTATTGGCACTTGCTACTTGCGATTGCTGAGTCATAGACGGCAAATAGATTTTTTGTCCATCGGTTAATATGGCGGCCCGGTTAAGATTTTTGGCGACCCATTCCCGGTCGGCTTTTTCCGAAAGACCGCCGGCTTTTATAAGAACATCTTCTACTCTGGCTCCCTTTGCCAATTGATAAACGCCCGGATTGGTAACCTGACCTGCCACCTCGACAAAGATGGCTTCGCCTTCCTGAGCGTCTGTAGTCCCTTCTAAGACCTCTATTTTATCCTGGGATAGAAAGTTGCCTTTCCATATAAAGATGCCTGCTAAAAGGGCTACAAAGCCTAAGCCGCCGAGAAGCAAGGAAACGCGGTTTTCCGATAATAAGGACTGAAGGTTGAAAGACTTAAGCCTGTCTGTTTCAAAACCATTCATTCTGGCTCAAATATATACCCAAAAAACAAATTGTAAATACGAAACCTGAAGCTAAATAACGAAGTTAATGATTTTTCCGGGCACAAAAACAACCTTCCGGACAACCTTTCCAGCCAGCCATTTTTGGATTTTCTCATCGGCCTTAGCCTGCTTTTCTACCTCTGTCTGATCCTCTCCCGGAGTCTGGGCCATTTTTAGCTCTCCCCTTAATTTTCCGTTTATTTGAACTATCAGAATAACCTCTTCCTCCTTAATAAACTCGGGCTTAAACTCGGGCCAGGCACTTTTGTGGACTGAATATGCCTGGTCCAGCACATTAACCCACACCTCTTCCGTCAGATGCGGAGCAAAAGGCGCCAGCAGTTTAACCAAGGCCACCAAAGCGTTATCCCAAACGGAACAGGAAGCGGATGACGGCTGATTACCGGTAACGGCTGTTTTGTCGTAAAGAAGGTTGACGAATTCCATAATCGCCGAGATAGCCGTATTGTAACGGCAATTTTGGATATCTTCCGTCACTTTTTTGATTGTTTGGTGCATTTTTACCAAGACTTCCCTGCTGTCTTTAGGCTCCGACAAAACGACATTTTTATGCTCGACAAAAAGTTGCCAGACTCGGTCGACAAACCGCTTCATCCCCTCAATCCCGGTATCACGAAAATCGGGACTGCCGTCCATCGGCCCCATAAAAACGACACACATTCTGAAAGCATCGGCGCCGAATTTTTCAATGTAGGCATCGGGGCTGATAACATTCCCCCGCGATTTACTCATTTTGGCGCCGTCTTTTATCATTAACCCATGGGCGAAAAACTTAGGAAACGGTTCTTCAAAGTTAATCTGTTTTAAATCAAACAAGGCCATGGTAACGAACCTGGCATACATTAAATGCAAAACCGAATGTTCGGCTCCGCCGAAATAAAAATTTACGGGCAGCCATTTTTTCGTTATCTCGGGGTCAAACGGTAATTTATCAGCCGTCTCTGAGCCTACCGAGGGATATCTTAAAAAATACCAGGACGAATCCAGAAAAGTATCCGAAACATCTGTTTCCCGGTGGGCAGGCCGGCCGCACTTCGGGCAATCAACTTCATAAAACGAGGACAGGCGGGCCAATGGCGAAAGGCCGCTTCCCATCGGCCGGTAATCCGCAATATATGGCAGCTCAACCGGTAAATCGGCCTCGGAAAC
>Ga0209254_10004182_pt1 | contig 13212 bp, 9 predicted proteins | sample FrelakmetDIP11DI_FD_187148 | JGI IMG/M metagenome (GOLD analysis project Ga0209254, IMG submission 187148) | Freshwater lake sediment microbial communities from the University of Notre Dame, USA, for methane emissions studies - DIP11 DI (SPAdes)... | ecosystem: Environmental > Aquatic >...
TTGTAATAAAGGATGAATTAAAGAAATATTATCGTTTCCGCCCAACAAGATTTTACGGCGGAATAGCAACAGCTGATACAGTGGGTTGTAATTTACGCTGTAATTTCTGCTGGTCAAATAGTAGCGTTTGGGATACAAAAAACACAGGCGAATTTTATTCTCCTGAACAAGTTGCATCTATTTTAAATACTCTGGCTAGAAAAAAGGATTATCGACAGATTAGAGTATCTGGCGGCGAACCAACTATTGGTAAAAATCATCTAATCAAAATTTTAAAAAATATAGATTCTAATTTATTATTTATATTGGAAACCAACGGGATTCTTTTAGGTGAAGATAAAAAATACCTGGGTCAACTATCTCAATTCCGTAACCTTCATGTCCGTGTTTGTCTCAAAGGATGCAACCCGGAAGAATTTTCTTTTCTAACCGGGGCAAAGACAGGGTTTAATTACCAATTAAAATCCCTAGAATATTTAATAGACAAAGGTTTAAGCTTCAATATTGCAGTAGTTTCGTTAAAAAATGATAAAAAAGAACTATATGAAAAATTACAAGAGATGGGTCTTAGCAAAATAATGATCGAGGACGAAGAGATAACGTTATACCCGCAAGTAGAAAGGAGATTAAAAAAAGAAGGTATAATAGATTATTTTAAGTGAACCTGGCCTCAAAACTATATTTTAAAAATCAACTATTCCTTAATAAACAATTATACCATCCTTATCTTACAGATCACCAAATATAATTCTAATAATAATTACGCTTTTTTTATAAATATTTTAAATGACGTTGTTATTTGAACTGATGTTTTTAGCATTGCAGATACCGGACAATATTTTTCAGCAGATAACTCAATCGCCCTCTCTACATGCACAGGATTTATCTTTTTGCCATAAAACACGTAATTCACATGTATCTTTGTAAACACCTTTGGATGAGTCTCTGATCTCTCAAAGTCGATGTGATTTTTCAAATCCTTTTAATTGCACTTGTTTTTTCTTTAAAATCGAGACGATATCGCATCCAGAACAACTACCAAGAGCAATCAATACTAATTCAATTGGACTAGCGGCTTCATCAGAACCAAAAGATTCTTTGGGCGTATCAATAGCAATTTAATGGTTACTATCTGCTTTACCAACAAAAGAACATCCTTCGACTTGTTTTATTATTGCTTTCATTTCTATTCCTCAATTCAATAATTTAAAACATTTTATTCTTTATAAAATCTCAGATTTAAAATCTTAATCTAAAAAAATAAAAGATCATATGATTATTTTTTCATTATTGACATATCAGACAATTTTTTCCAAGAACGGCTATGACATTCAGGACAAAGGAACATTGTAGTATCTAATCCATCGAAATATTCTTCTGGAATCATAAAATCATTACCACATGTTTTACAGTGGTTAATGGTTATCAATTTTTGCACTCTCAATATATATATTTGATAGTCTTAGTATAAATAACTTACTATCAAAGAATTAACATTTTTATAGGTTTTTCACATATTTCATTTCAAAAATACTCGAACCAGTATTATTACCATTTATCATCATGAATTATTTCATCAAGACTTTTTCTTTTTTTATTTTGTGTAACAATCTTAGCTAAATTTTCAAAAAAACGTTTTTTTTCTGCAGGATAACCAAGAGGCGTTAAAGCAACAACCATTATATGCTCTGGGATTCTAAGGATTTCTTTTACTTTTTTTTCATTAAATCCTCCAATCCAGCAAGTCCCAAGTCCTTTATCTGTTGCTGCTAGAACAATATTTTCTAATGCAATAGAAACATCCACAATAAAATAATTTATACCATTTCTAAAACCACTTTGTTTTGGATCACCACATGCCACAATAATTACTGGAACCTTTTGTAACCAGTAATTTATGATACTGGTTTTTGATAAATCTTTTATAATTTTTTTATCTTTTACTACTACAAACTGCCAACATTGTCTATTTCTCCACGAAGGTGCAAGTCGTGCAGACTCAAGTGCAAAATTTATCTTTTCATCTTCAACTTTTTTATTTGAATATGATCTAATGCTCTCTATACCTTTGATTACGCTTTCAAATTCCATTATACATCACTATTATCAAAACCAGTAACTAATATCCATATAAAATTTTATAAGCATCGCAATAGTATTTTTAATAATTAATAATTAAACTTTTTATTTTTCTTTAGATATATAAATTTATATTTACTGAAAAAATTGGGTATAGGAAAATAAAGTAGAATTTTTTGTAGACCAGCTTACATAAGATATTGTAAAAATTGTAGTATTTAGGTTGTTTTTTTCTGTTGAAAAAACCTATAAGTTATAATAATTACCAAATAATAAAATTTTGTTTCTTTAGTAAATCTTAAATGATGCAACCATTTAATTAATACTATGGATGAAAAAGTTGATCAGTATATAAAAAAACAAAAATCCCCACAAAAAGAAATTTGTCAAAAATTAAGAGAGATTATTCTAAAAATAATTCCTAGAATCAATGAAGAAATAAGGGCAGGAGTTCCATGCTATGGTCATACAAAAGAAGATCTTTGTGGAAAATATTATATTGCTGCACTTAAGGACCACGTTAATCTAGGTTTTTTATTAAAAGGCTTATCAAAAAAGGAGCAAGAATTATTCGAAGGTAGTGGAAAAACAATGAAACATATTAAGATCTATTCCTTAGATGAAATAGATGAAAAAAAGATTATTGCTCTACTTAAATTAGTAAAATAAAAACATTATTTATCTTTATATTAACAAATGAAATAGTAATATAAGTCAGATATAATATCACCATTAAATTTACTAAAAAGGGGTTTTTTATATGAGCAAAACCAATGAAAAACAACTACTGGAAAAGGCAAATAAACCTGGAAAAGATGCAATGAAATTACATCCATTCTACAAAGGGAAAATAGAGGTTATCCCAAAATGCTGTATTAGAGATTTTAGTGATTTTGCTATATGGTACACACCGGGTGTTGCAGAGCCATGCAAAGAAATTCAAAAAAATCCCTTAAAAGTATACGATTATACAAACAAATGGAATACTATTGCAGTAGTTAGTGACGGAACCCGTGTACTAGGATTAGGCGACATAGGACCAGAGGCAGGTCTTCCTGTAATGGAGGGTAAATCACTATTGTTCAAATACTTGGGTGGCGTTGATGCATATCCAATTTGTTTGGATACAAAAGATCCTGATGAAATAATACAGGCTGTTAAATGGCTTAAACCAAGTTTTGGAGGTATTAACCTTGAAGATATTGCAAAACCAAAGTGCTTCTACATCCTTGACAAACTTCGTAAAGAATTAGATATACCAGTATGGCATGATGATCAACAGGGTACTGCGACCATTGTTGTTGCAGGTACAATAAATGCACTTAAACTAGTTGGTAAAAAAAGAAACGAAGCAATTTTTTCCATGGTCGGCGCTGGAGCTGCAAATATTGCAATTGCGCGTGTTCTTGTTTCATCAGGTGTTAAAAAAGAAAATATTATTATGGCGGACAGCAAAGGGATTTTGCATCCAGGTAGAAAAGATATCCAAGAAATTAAAGATGAAAACCCTGTTAAATGGGATATGTGCATCAATTCAAATAGCGAAGGGCGAACCGGCTCTATTGCAGATGCTATTTGCAGAACTGATATTTGTATAGCTGCTAGTAAACCGGGTCCAGGTACCATTAAAAAGGAATGGGTTCAAGAGATGAATTATAATAGTATTGTTTTTGCAACAGCAAATCCTGTTCCTGAAATATGGCCTTGGGAGGCTGAAGAAGCAGGTGTAAAAATTTTTGCAACAGGACGCTCGGATTTTCCAAATCAAATAAACAATTCGCTAGGCTTTCCAGGAATTTTTCGTGGTACACTTGATGTACGTTCAGAAACAATTACTGATGAGATGTGTATTGCTGCAGCATTTGAAATTGCAAAAATAGCTGAAGATAAGGGGATTTCTGAAAAATATATTGTTCCAACTATGGATTCATGGGAGGTTTTTCCTCGTGAAGCGGTAGCAGTTGGATTAAAAGCAATTTCTCAGGGTGTTGCAAGAATTAAACCTTCTCGTCAGGATTTATATGATCATGCTATGAATATTATTAAAAAAGCTCGTGAGGAGACAAATATACTTATGAAAGAAGGTTTTATTAAAAAACCATAAAACCTTTTTTTAATATTTTTCGCTTTTTATTAGATATTTTGATGATATACTTGTATATTTTTTCAAAATAGTTTTTTATAATACACAAACAAAGTTGGTTTGAATTTAAATAAATAATTTACCAAAATATCAATTTATAATATTTTGATAAATGCAAATACTTATATTAGAAAAAACATTGCCTGTCTCGAGGCATAATGACTTTTACCAAAATCAAAAAGGTGTATAAAATGGAAAATGTTAAAATTTTTTCAAAAAAAAACTTGGATACTTTTGTAGATAGTTTAATACAAGATAAAAAATACGAAGTTGTTGGAGTTAAATCTAAAGGAAACCATTTCATATTCGACACAATTGGTTCATCAGAAGAGCTAAGATTAGACTACGATATAACTATTATTCCGCCTAAAAAATATTTTTTGCCTCAATATGAAAACCTTATGAAATATAATTTAAAAGAAAAATTTGATGTTAAACTAGATACCGAAAAAAAACCATGCATTATTATCGGAATGCATCCATATGATATTTTTGCTTTACAGCAGACTGATAAATATTACCTAGATGAACAAAAAGATGATTTTTATGAAAATAGACGCAAAAATACAATAATTATCGGCTCTGATATTGAAAATGTTTCAGAATACTCTTTTGCTAGTAGTATGAACACACATTTTATCGAATCAGGTTTTGACTTAATGCTTACAAACATAGGTGATAAATATGCTGTTACTATCGGTTCTAAAAAAGGAGAAGATTTACTTAATAAATTTGCAAAATTAGAGGATGCAAAATTATCAGATAAAGAAAAAATAAAAAAGCTAAGGCAAAATCTTGCATCTAAATACAAGAAAAATGTAAAAGTTGCAAATGGTAAAAGTTGGTCTTCACTTCTTGTTGCAAATTATGAGAACAGCATATGGAATGAAAGATCCTCAAAATGTTTAGAATGCAGTTCCTGTACAATGGTTTGTCCAACATGTTTTTGCTATGATATAAGTGATGATGTATCACTAAATCTAGCAGATGGCCAACGTGTTAGAACATGGGATGGATGCCTTTTAAAAGATTTTACAAAAGTTGCAAGTGGTGAGGTTTTCCGTGATGATTTAAAAGACCGTTACAGGCATCGCTTTTTTAGAAAAGGAAACTATCTATCTGAAAGATTTAATTTTATAGCATGCGTCGGGTGTGGAAGATGTAGTGTTGCATGTTTACCTAATATCGCAAGTCCATGTGATGTAATAAATGAACTTTCTCATTTTGGAGGTGAAGACAAACCAGGTAAATATTTCATAAAACAAGAAATAAAAATAGATGAAAAAGGAAAAATTCATGTTCCTCGTAGTGCAACAATTAAAAAAATACAAAAACTTACAGATTCGGAAACACTATTCGAATTAGAATTAAATGACAAAAAACCACTTGGTCATAAACCTGGTCAATTTGTAGAACTATCTATTTTTGGAGTTGGGGAAGCGCCATTTGGAATTTCTTCCCCACCAAGTAATGAACCAACATTTGATGTTGTAGTCAGAAAAATCGGGAATCTTACATCAAAACTTTTTAATTTTAAAGTTGGAGATTATGTGGGAATACGCGGTCCTCTTGGTAATGGTTTTGATATAAAACAATTTGAAGGTAAACATATAATTTTTGTCTCAGGTGGAACAGGTATGATTCCAATGAGATCTTTAATTGAATATTGCCTTGATAAAAAAAACCGTGACAAATTCAAATACATGAAAATTCTTTATGGTGCTAAAAGACCTAGTGACGTTTTATTCCAGGATAAAATATATAGTTGGGAAAGATGCAAAGATGTAACATGCAAACTTACAGTAGATACATGCCAGGATGGTGAATGTTGGGTTGGTAGTGTAGGTCTTATCACAACTTTATTTCCTTCACTTAATGTTGAGCGCATTGAACCAAAAAATACAATAGCTGTAGTTATTGGTCCACCAGTTATGTTTAAATTTGTCATTAAATGCCTGCAGACACTAGGAGTTTCTGATACAAACATTCTTGTTTCTCTTGAGCGACGTATGAAATGTGGTGTTGGTAAATGTGGCCACTGCCAAATAAATGGTATTTACTGTTGCAAAGAAGGACCAGTTTTCAATTATTCACAAATAAAGAATTTACCGGAGGCATTTAAATGAGCAAACCCCGTGTAGCATTTTTTGAATTTGCAAGCTGCGAAGGATGTCAACTTCAAATAGCAGATCTAGAAGAAGAAATCCTTGATTTAATTAGTATCGTTGATGTTGTATCATTTAGAGAGATTATGAAAGAACATTCTGATGATTATGATATAGCCATTATTGAAGGGTCAATTAATCGACCTATGGATGAAGAACGTATTAAAAAAATAAGAGAAAAAGCAAAAATTTTAGTTGCATTTGGTGCTTGTGCAACAATCGGTGGGGTAAATAAAATTCGTAATCAATGGGATGCAGAAAATGTTAAAAAAGATGTATACGGTGATACAAATCTAAGTGGTAACAAATATTTTGATATTTACCCAACAAAAGCAGTAGATGAAGTTGTAAAAGTTGATTATTATATCCCTGGTTGTCCAATAAATCGTGATGAGTTTAAAAAAGTAGTAACTAGTCTAGTAATAGGTAAAAAACCAGAAATTCCATCTTATCCAGTATGTGTAGAATGTAAGAAAAATGAAAATGTGTGTCTCTTTGAATTAGGTAAATTCTGCCTTGGTCCAATTACTCGTGCAGGATGTGGTGCAATATGTCCAACAAATGTTAGTCCTTGTGATGGTTGTCGTGGATTATTGCGCAAACCACAAATAGAATGTGTTCAAGAAGTTCTAGATAGGTATAGTCTTACTTATGATGAAATGAAGAATCGTTGTATTATGTATAACTATACAAAGGAGGAAGGTAAAGATGATTAAAGATTTATCAGTAAATGTTCATCATATTACCCGTGTTGAGGGTCATGGCAATATAATCCTTGATGTCAAAAAAGGAGAAATAAAACAAATACAATGGCAGGTCCCAGAAGCACCACGTTTCTTTGAAGCAATGCTAAGAGGCAGACATTATGATGAACTACGTCCCATAACATCACGTATCTGTGGTATCTGCAGTATCGGACATTCTCTTGCAAGTCTAAAAGCAACTGAAGATGCACTTGATATAAAAATTTCAGATCAATCTCAAATCCTACGCAGATTAGCAATAAATGCAGAAAATATGCAAAGCCATATACTTCATATAGGATATCTTACAACACCAGACTTACTTGATTTAGGAAGTGTTTTCCCACTTGTAGGAAGCAAACATCAAGAAACACTTTTAAAAATTATAAAACTTCACCGTATTTCAAATGAAATGTCTGATTTAATATGCGGGCGAACTACACATCCAATTCGTCTTGTAGTCGGCGGTTTTTCAATGGTTCCAAATAAAAAACAACTGACCGATCTTAGAAAAAAATTAGAAGACTCAATAAACCCTATTAAAGAAGTCGCAGAAGTAATATTAAGTGTGGCCGATAAAATACCAGATTTCACCCGTGAAACAGAATACATTGGTCTTAGCTCAGATGAAGAATACGCTCTTTATGACGGATGCATTAATTCTACTGATACTGGTGCTTTTAAAAATTATAAAGACTACAAAAAAATAATGCAGGAATATATTGTTTCACAATCAACAGCAAAATATGCAAAACATGTTCGCAAATCATATATGGTTGGCGCTCTTGCTCGCTATAACCTAAATAGCAAACAACTTCATCCACTTGCTCAAGAAATAGCAAAAATGTTTGAATTTAAACCAATCTGCTTTAACCCCTTTATGAATAATATTGCTCAACTAGTAGAATTCGTACATAATATCGAAGATTCAATGATTCAAGTTGATAAACTATTAAAAAAGGGAATAAAAGAAGAAAAACTAATAAAACCAAAAAAAGACACAGGGCAAGGAATTGGAATAGTTGAAGTACCCCGCGGAATATTATTACATGATTATACAATTAAAAATAATATATGTACAAAAGCAAACTGTATAATACCCACTAATCAAAACCATGCAAACATACAACATGATATGGAAGAATTTGTACCACAGATACTAGATAAATCTGAGAAAGAAATAGAACTAAACCTAGAAATGCTAGTACGTGCATATGACCCATGTATATCATGCAGTACACATTATCTAAAAGTAAAATTCGTCTAAAATGAAAAAAATAGGAATTATCGGCCTTGGAAATCCGCTTAGGCAAGATGACGGTATAGGGATAAAACTAATTGAAATACTAGTCAAGAAAAAAAATAGATTTGCACAAAATATAGAATTTATTGATGGTGGGACAGGCGGTATTTCTCTTATTCATCTATTTGCAAAATTTGATATTGTTTTATTAATTGATGCAATTGATTTTAATGCAAAACCAGGTGATTTTAAATTTTTTAAAATAGATGACAAAATTTATTCTGATAAAAATATTAATTTTACAACGCATGAAGAAAATATCTTAAATGTTTTAAAAATATTTGAAAAAATAGATGAAAAACCGGAATTATATATGTTTGGAATTCAACCTAAAAAAATTGATTTTAAAAATAAATTGACAAAAGAATTAGAGAATAAAATAGAATTAATTCTAATTAGGTTGGAGGAAAAGATAAAAACTTTTTTATAAAAAATAAAAAAGTTATTTTTTTTATTTTAACTTAATTTTGAACTGATCGTTGTTTGTTATATCATCTGTAGTATAGATTTTGTCTTCTCTTGCAAGCCAACCAATACCACAATATGTATCAGTAGTTTTGAGTTTAGTAATGCGAGGTATTGTGGTTACTTCTACTTCTTTATGTGTTACAAGAACGTTATATATTTTACCAGCAGCGTTTCCTATTTTTTCTGTTAAATTTGTTTCGCTTAACCAGTATTTTTCTCCTGTTTTTGAAATCTTGTTTTCTCTTGCAAGCCAGCCGACTGCAGTGTAAAATTCTTTATCAGTTAATCTTGTGTTTTTCTTCAATGTTGGCTCTGTTAGAGCACCATATTTATTTAGAGTATTCCATAATTTTCCTGCGCTTTGACCAAATTTTTCAATTGCATTAACCATTTTTTAATCACCATCCTCACTTCGCTGTAACGATATGGGTATTATAATCATTGCTATTTTTGATAAAATGGTACTGTAAGACCGCCATAAGGTATAAAAATTATCCTTATTTTCTCGCCATTTTTTTCTATTTTTTTAACTGCTGCATCTATTGCATCTTGGATATTTTTGAAAGGTTTCATAAAAGCTTTTTTTATAAGTTCTTCTTTTATATCTGTTACAGCATAGATATCTGCCCATGTTGCAAGTTCTGCTATTTTACCTGATTTATGAAAACCCAATCTGTATTTTTTTTTAAGCGTGTCTAATACTTTTTCGGGTTTATCTGATTTTGATAAAAGTTTTAAAAATTCATCAGGACCAACACCATTATAGCATTTTGATACAAGTATTATTACACCATTTTTTTGAAGTGCAAGTTTACCATTTTCAAGGGCTTTTTGAGATTGATATAGATTAATATCCATTGGTGGCGATGCAACAGATATTACAATGTTACCTTTTTTTGTAATAGGTGTACAAAAAAGATTATTTGCATATTCTACTGCTTTACTAAAAGAATCATGCAGGTCACCAGTTGTAATCTTATACAATTTTCCTTCTGGAGTTAAAACGATCTGAATTGAAAAAACATTAATATCGTTTTCAATGAGTTTAACTGAATCTATCATATCTTCGTTTACAGGATTGTCTTTCAAACCAAGTGCGCATGAGTTTTTAGATAATGCAAAAGAATGGTTATGTTCAATTGTTTCATAACCTGCAAGTCCTGGCAAAAACGACTTACGCCCACCGGTATAACCTGCAAAATAATGTGGTTCTACACTATTTATTATAACCACGTTTTTATACTCAAAAATTTTTTTATTAAAATAAACTGGTGTCCTTCTATGTGTTTTTCCCACATATTTCATCATTTTTTTATTTTTAGCATCATGAACAAAAACCTGATCTTTAATTGTTTCAAAGCATTCTCCAAATATAAACTTGAATTCCTCATTAGTTGGTTTTTGGTGAGAACCACATGCAACTATAAAACCAACATCTGGATGATTTGAAAGAATAGGTGTTAAAAAAGTAAGTATTTTTGCTGTTGGCGTAGGTCTAGTACCATCATTTACAATTATAAGTAAACGATCTGAGCTTGATGCAAATTCTTCAAATGATTCTTTGTTTAAAGGATTAAAAAATCCTTTTTCAAGTATTTTTTCTTCAGATTCTAGTTTTATATCTGCAGGTTTTAGAATTTCACATTCATGATCGATATTTAGTAATTTTTTTTCTTTACCGCATAAAATTGGAAGTTGCATATTTAATCTAGATTATTAATGATTATATTAATATTTACAACTTGTACTCGACCTTGTATTCACCAGGGTCTCCTGATTCTACTTTGAATCCTTTCTCTTTACAAAGTGTAATCATCGGTACATTGTCTTTTAGTACAACACCTGTAAGTTTTTTTAAGCCTTTGTCACGTGCGATTTCAATAGTATAATCAAGAAATTCGGAGCCTAATCCTTTACGCTGCCATTCATCAGAAACGATTAGTGCATATTCTGCTTCTTCATTTTGGCCAGGTGTCATTATAACTCTAGAAACACCAAGTATATGTCTTTTTCCTCCTTTATCCATTATTTCTGCAACAATTCCTATTTCACGATCATAATCAATGTTACAATAACGTGTTCTCATTTCATGTGGTGTATTTTTAATTCTTCTGAAAAACCTGAAACGAACAGCATCATCAGAAAAAGTATCAAACATTTCTTGCCACATGTTTTCATCTTCTGGTTTTATTGGTCTAAGTAAAGCAATTGTTCCACCTTTGAGTTTTATTTTTTTCATGTATTTACTTGGATATCTACTGATTATCATATGAGGCTTTCCTGCAGGATTTTCATCGATAACAATTCTTGCGTCAACTGCTAATAGTTCATTATCACAGATAACTAATGGGTTTATGTCAATTTCAGCAATTTCCGGGTGCTCTTCAATTAACTGTGAGAAATTAATCATTGTTTGTTCAACTTGTTTAATATCCGCAGGTGGAATGTTTCTGAATCCTTTTAAGAGAATGTATGCTTTTGTCTTTTCTATGATTCTCTGTGCAATTACCTGGTTTAATGGTGGAAAACCAATTGAGCGATCTTTAAATAACTCTGTAAATATTCCGCCCAAACCAAAGAGTATTATTGATCCAAAAACAGGGTCTTTCTTTGAACCAAGAATAAATTCACCACCTTGAGTTTTAATCATTTTTTGTATAGTTACTCCCTCAATTTTTGCTTTTGGTTCCTTTACTTTAATCTTTTTCATCATGTTGTTATACGCTTCTCTAACAGATTCTTCGCATTGTAAATCAAGTGCTACACCACCTACATCACTTTTATGTGTTATCTGAGGTGACTGAATTTTCATGACAACAGGATAACCAATTTTTTCTGCGGCAATTACTGCATCATTTTCTTTTTTTGCAATAATTAGCTTAGTGGTTTTAATCTCATATGTTTCAATGAATTCTTTTGCTTCTGATTCGCTTAGAATGGTTCTTTTTTCTTCTTTTGCTTTTTTAATTATTTGCTCAAGTTTTTCTTGCTTTTCTTTATGATAAACAACGTTTCTTTCTTCAGGTGTTTGGAATAAAAGTTCAAGATTTCTTGCATAGCGGTAAAGATACATATATGATTCAACTGCTTCCTCAGGCGTATTATATGTTGGAACATTATTTTTATTTAACAAATCTCTTGTATATTGAACGCTTGCTTCACCTGGAAAAGAAGTAAGTATTGGCTTTGTTGATTTTTTTGTAAGATCAATAATTTTTTCTGCGAGACGATTTGGATCTGCTACAACTTGGGGTACACAAATTACTAAAATACTATCAATATTAGGATCGTCAATACATACATCAATTGCTTTTTGGTATACGTTTTCATCACTATCTCCTATTATATCTATAGGGTTTGATTTACTCCAATGAACTGGTAAAAAGGAGTTAAGTTTTTGCATTGTTTCATCTGATAATTTTGCAAGTTTACCACCAAATTCAATTATAGCATCTGTTGCAAGAACACCCGGTCCTCCCGCATTTGTTATAATTGCAATATTTGGACCACTTGGACGTGGTTGTTTTGCTAGAATTGATGATACATTAAATAAATCCTGGATGTTTTTTACACGTACTATACCAGCTCGTTTAAATGCAGCATCATAAATTTGATCTTCACCAGCCATTGCACCGGTATGAGAGGATGCTGCTTTTGCACCTTCTGCAAATCTACCTGATTTTATAACAATAATTGGTTTGACCCTTGCAAACCCACGAGCCGCGCTCATAAATTTACGAGCATTAGTAATTGACTCTGAATACAAAACAATGCTTTTTGTATAAGTGTCTCGCCCGAAATAGTCTATTAAATCTCCAAAATCCACATCGAGCATTGAACCAACTGATATAAATGCACTGAATCCTACTTTTGCAGCAGCTGCCCAGTCAAGGATTGCTCCACATATTGCACCACTTTGTGAAAACAGTGCGATATTTCCTTTATCTGGCATTGAACCTGCAAACGTTGCATTTAAATTAAGATAAGGTAAGCTATAACCAACGCAGTTAGGTCCTACTATTCTTAATTTATATTTTTCTTTTTGTTCTAAGAGTTTTTGTTCTAGTTTTTTTCCCTCTTCACCTATTTCTTTGAAACCTGCTGAAATAATTAATATTCCTTTTATCCCTTTTTTTCCGCATTCTTCCACTACATCGCATACTACCTTTGCAGGCGTTACAATTATTGCAAGGTCAACTACTTTTGGAATTTCATTTACTGATTTGTACGCTGCTACTCCTAGAATACTTTCTTTTGAAGGATTAACTGGATATACTACTCCATCGTATCCTGAGCCTATTAAATTTCTAA
>Ga0209254_10004183_pt1 | contig 13212 bp, 12 predicted proteins | sample FrelakmetDIP11DI_FD_187148 | JGI IMG/M metagenome (GOLD analysis project Ga0209254, IMG submission 187148) | Freshwater lake sediment microbial communities from the University of Notre Dame, USA, for methane emissions studies - DIP11 DI (SPAdes)... | ecosystem: Environmental > Aquatic >...
GCTGGCCAGCGCGCACAAGGCCCTCGGCAGATAATTAAAAATACCCAGGTGGCAATCGCATCCAACCATGCCAGTTATCACCTTCGGCTATCGGGACCTAATCAGCCTCATCGGCAAGGAGATGCCCGCGGAGGAACTGATCAGCATCATCCCCATGATGGGCGCCGACTTCCATCACTACGACCCCGTGACAGGAGAGATGGGGGTGGAGTTCTTTCCCGATAGACCGGACAATTACTCGGTCGAGGGCGTGGCCCGCTCCCTGCGGACCTTCCTGGGCTTGGAGCGGGGGTTGCGTCGTTACGACCTTACCGACTCCGGCATAACCATGAAAGTGGAGAGGAGCGTAGAGGGCGTTCGCCCCTACGTGGTGGCGGGCGTGGTGCGCGACGTCGACATGACGGACGAGCTCATCCGCTCCCTCATGGAGCTGCAGGAGAAGGTCCACCTGACCGTCGGGCGCAAGAGGCAGAAGGTGGCCGTGGGCATCCACGACCTGGACAAGGTCAAACCTCCTTTCGTCTACCGGGCGGTGGACCCGGAATCCATCAGCTTCGTGCCCCTGGCCAAGGAGGAGAGCATGAACCTCCGCCAGGTGCTGCAGAAGCATGAGAAGGGGATGGATTACGCCTACGTCCTGGAGGGGAAGTCCAAGTACCCCGTCATCCTGGACGCGAACGGCGATGTGCTCTCCTTCCCCCCGATCATCAACGGCCGCTTGACGACCGTGACGGAAAGCACCAAGAACATCTTCATCGACGTCACCGGGACGGACCTGAGCACCATCTCTGGCGTGCTCAACATCGTATCCACGGCCATGGCCGAGCGCGGGGCGAGCATCCAGACCGTGGAGGTGCAAGGAAGGAGGAAACTGAGGACCCCGGACCTGGTGCCGGCGGAATGGGACCTTAAGGTGGCCTACGCCAACCAGTGGCTGGGGCTCGAGCTGACCGCCGAGGAGATGGTGGCCTGTCTGGAGCGCATGGGCTTCGACGCACATCTGAAACGTGGGAAGCTCCACGTACTCGTGCCGTCCACGCGCATGGACATCCTGCATCCGGTCGACCTGGTGGAGGACGTGGCCAAGGGTTATGGTTACGCACGCTTCGGCTCCAAGCTGCCTGAGGTGCACGACATCGGCTCGGAGAGGCCCATCGAGAGGACCTCCGACCTGGTGCGCCAGATCATGGTCGGTCACGGCTACTACGAGGTCACCACCCTGACCCTCTCCAGCAAGAGGGAGCAGTTCGAGGGCCTGCGCCTGCCGCCTGGCGAGGTGGTGGAGATCCTGAACCCCATCACCGAGGACCACGACTGCCTGCGCACTTCCCTTCTGCCATCGTTGCTGGCGGTCCTGAGGAAGAGCAAGCACCGCGACCTGCCCCAGAGGATGTTCGAGGTGGGGGACGTGGTCATCGACACCAAGAGGCGCAAGCATCTGGCAGCGGTGAGCGTCCATTCCAAGGCGTCCTTCACGGAGATGAAGTCCTTGGCCGAGGGACTGATGCACGACCTGGCCGCGGAGTTCGTCATCGAGCCCTGCGACCTTCCCACTTACATAGAAGGGAGAGGCGCATACCTGGTCGTGAGCGGCGATAGGGTCGGTCACTTCGGCGAGCTGCATCCCGAGGTGATCAAGGCCGCGGAGCTGGGGTACCCCGTGGCCAGCCTCCAGCTCGACCTGCAGAGGATCATGAGGGACAGGCTGTTCAAAGTGATCTAATCCTGTGACTAGCTTGATAAGGGGCCAGGTGGGTAAAGCCTATTAGGTGCAGGAGCATGCTGCATCCCGATAATAAGCCGAGGTAGCTAAGCCCGGATCACGGCGCCGGCCTTGAGAGCCGGTGGTGCTCCGCACCACGGGAGTTCGAATCTCCCCCTCGGCGCCTCATCTCCCTTTTCGGAGAAAGGATCGTTGCGTAGATCTCACCCTGACGCCGCAGACTCAAAGAAAGCTGGTTTTTAAGACAGTGTTGTAAGACCCGAACGTGGCGCTGGACAGGCAGATTTATATTCACGTAATTTAATATACCTTTGCCATAAAGGCAGGGATGGGGTCATCATTTGCAGGTATCGCTACAGGGAACGCTTTTGCGCCCATGGCAACGTGGAGGGCCAGGAATGCCTGGGCGAGGAACGTTGTTCGCAACATGGCGAGGCAAGGCAGCACCTCCGCCACCGGGACTGCGCCAAGGAGCAATGGTTCGGCCTCTACTGCGCCAAGTACCAGAGGTTCTACTGCGCCGGCATGGACAACTGCTCCTCCACGGCGAGTTACATGCAGCACCTCAACAACTTCAAGCAGGGACAATGGAGGTCATGAGATGAGGTGCGACTACCTGGACGTGGAAGGCAGATGCAAGGGCCCCTACGCTGGGTTCGGATGCATCAGGGAGAAGTGCACGGCGGAGCACGAGGCGAGATGCGAGTTCAACGACCAGGGCTTCTACTGCCTTAAGTATAGGAGGTTCGAGTGCGTGGGCATCGTCAACTGCTCCTCCCTGGAAGAGTACATGAGCTTCGTCAAGGAGAGGCGCGCCCGCGCTCAGGCCTCGAAATAGAGCTCCTTCCTCATCCGCGGCACCATCGCCGCCACGACGGCCTGCTCCGTGAGCTCGGTCCGCTTGAGCAAGCCGTAAGTCAGGAAGCCAATGGCGCCGTTCCCCCTCCCTGACCTCTCCTGGCCGTACAGCCCATGGAAGGCCTCGCCCACCGTCCTGCCCTTCCGAAGGAGGTCCGCCACCTTGGGAGGGTACTTGAACCCGGACCCGTGCCCCACGGTCACGCGGTTCATCTTGTCCACCACGGCGCAATACTGCACGTCGTAGAGGTCCCCTTTCCTCTCGAAGATGCCCGCCTCGATGCCCACGCCGTAATCTGACTGGCCCAGGACCTTGCGGGCGCGCTCCACCGCGCCGCGCTCCACGTCCTCGCCCCACGGCTCCGCAGGGACGTTGACGCTCACCCTGTGCCCGTCCACCTCCACGTCCCCGTACACGCGCAGCATTACGTTACGCACCGCCTGCAGCTTCACGGGATTGTCCGATCCCAAGTTGATGCGCATGGGCCGGAGCATCCTCCCTTCGGCGTCTATCTCCCCCTGCAGGACGCGGGAAGAACGTATGGGGGTGCAATCGTCCGCGAGCACGTATCCGATGCGATGGATGCGCAGCTCCCTCAGGCCACGCTCCTTCCTCAGGCGGGAGAACGCCTCGGCCTCGGTGAATCTCTCGGGGGAGACCACTAGCCCATCCAGGTCAGGGTCGCGTAGTAGGTTGCCCGTCGCATCATCTAGGATGTTGATGGTGTAGCTACCCTCCTTGGCAGAGAGGTACTCCTTCAGGGCGGCCATGCGCTCGTCCAGGGGCACTGGCGCGCTCTTGTTCTTGGCCGCGTAGGCATCGGACATTATACCTATGGCCACCTCGTCGCCCATCTCGAACGCCTTGTCCAGGAGGGCCCGATGTCCTTTATGAAGGACGTTGAAGGTCCCTCCGACGCCAATCTTGCTCATAACCCTACGAAGATGAGAGCCAGTAACAAGATGATGAAACTTACCACATAAAGGACCGTGAGCTGCTTCTTCTTCTTCTGTATATTTCCGGTGAATGATTTCTTGCACTCATCCGAGCAAAAGGGCTCGTCCCCCACGAAGGCCTTGCCACATTTGCGGCAGTGACGGTGCTGCGCTATCTTCTCTATCATGCCAGGCCGACTTAATCAGCTCGAGGGATAAAAGGGTTGGCGTAGCGATTTAACTGAGGTTTATATAACCCCCTGAGGTAGATTCCCATGGTGATTCGGATGCATGAGGTAAGAGAGATCGCGTTGGGAGTGCACTGGGTCGGAGTTCGGGACTGGGATAGGAGGCTCTTCGACTCCCTCATCCCGCTGCCCGCCGGCACTACCTACAATTCATACCTGGTGAGCGGTAGGGACAAGCTCGTTCTGATCGATACCGTGAACCCTGGGTTCGAAGGCGAGCTCAAGGCCAAGCTGGAGCAGATCGGCAGCTGGGGCAAGCTGGACTACGTGGTCATGAACCACGCCGAGCCGGACCACGCCGGCGGATTGCCCTTCGTGCTCGAGGGGAACCCCCGGGCGAAGGTGCTGCTCACGGCGAAAGGGGCGAAGATGGCCAAGGTGCTATTCGCCCTTCCCGATGACAGGATGACGGTGGTCAAGGATGGCGACTCCATCGACCTGGGGGGCAAGACCCTGAGGTTCATCGAGGCACCGTTCCTGCATTGGCCGGAGACCATGTTCACCTATCTCGAGGAGGACCAGGTGCTCTTCCCTTGCGACTTCTTCGGGGCGCATCATGCGGCCGGCGTGTTCGCGGACGAGGTCGAGGACCTCCTGGTCTACGCCAAGAAGTACTTCGGCGAGATCATGATGCCCTTCTCCAAGTCCGGGAGGCAGGGGCTGGCCAAGCTCGAGGGCCTGAAGATCGGCATGATCGCGCCCAGCCACGGGCCGATGCATCGCGATCCGAAGCCCATACTCTCCGCCTACATGTCCTGGACCGCAGGGGAGACGACGGCCAAGGTCACCATCTGCTATGCCACCATGTGGCAGGCCACCAAGGCCATGGTGGACGTGTTCGCCCAGACCCTGATGCAGGAGGGCGTCTACGTCAGCGTCTACGACCTCACGGTGAGCGACCTCTCATCCATCGCCGGCGACCTCGTCGACTCGAAGGGCATCGTCCTGGCGGCGCCGACGGTCCTGGGAGGGCTGCATCCCCTAGCATTGCATGCGGCGAACGTCGTGAAGGTCATCAGGCCCCCGGCGAAGTTCGCGGTGGTGCTCTCCTCCTATGGATGGGGAGGGGGCGCGGTGAAGCAGGCCCTGGAGGTGCTCGGGCCGACGAAGATCGAGGCCCTCGGCGCCGTAGACGTCAACGGATACCCTACCAAGGAGGACCTGAAGAAGGTGGAGGACCTGGCGAGGAAGATGGCCCAGCGGGTGAAGGAGGCCTGAAGCGCCTCCCTATCTCTTCCTTATCGGGCGCCTGTCCAGTTCGTTGTTCACGATGGAGATGCAGTGGTCGGCATGATAGGAGCGCGGGCCGAGGGAGATGACCTTGGGGCCGTAGGCGAGGAGCGCCTCCTCCTCTTCCTTGGTGAGGTCCTGGTCGTCGCCCAGGACGAAGGTCACGTCCTCCTCGAAGTCGAAGTCCCGGATGTCCTGTCCGTCCTCGCGCAGGTAGACGATCTGCTCCCCTTGGGGTATGGAGACGAGGACATCTCCGTACTTGCGGTTGGAGATGTAGATGCCGGGCGAGGAGCGCTCCTCGGTGCTCACCTTCTGGATGAGGGCGTTGCGGATGAGGGCCGCCGTGGACCTCTCGTCCGGATTCAGGTACTTGAGCTCGGAACCTACCATGCGAATGGACTTGGGAGGGTTCGGTGCGCCCTGGAGCACTAGGTTGATCTCCGCGTCGCGGCGGATGTCGTGCGACAGGAAGAAGGTGGAGTTGACGCAGCGCAGGAGGACGTCGAGCCTTCCTGTGCCCCCTGCGAGATCGTCCAATTTGAAGTCGCCCGATGTGATGGCGCGATGACCTAGGACCAAGAACCTCCTCATGGCTTCATCCCCATCTCTCCCGACTCCAGCTGCTTCATCATTTGGCGGCGCAGCTTGCGGTTGCCCATAAGCCCCTTGACCGCCTTCTTGGAGGTGTTGTATTGGTGCAGGAGCGCCCTCACCTCCTTGGGGTCCACGCCCGCCCCTCGGGCGATGCGGTTGACCCTGGAGGACTTAATGATCTTGGGGTCCTCCATCTCCTCCTCGGTCATGGAGTCCATGATGACGCGGAAGATGGCGAGGCGCTTCTGCGTCTCCTCCACGTTGATCTTGTCCGTCATGCCCGGCATGCCGAACCCGGGGAGCATGGAGAGCAGCTTCTTGAGCGGCCCCATGTTGGAGACCATCTCCATCTGCTCGTACATCTCTGTGAGCGTGAAGCGACCGGACATGATCTTCTTGGTGGTCTCCATGACCTGCTCCTCGGTCATGGACTCCTTGGCCTTCTCCAGGAGGCTCTGGATGTCGCCCATGCCCAGCAGCCGGGAGATGAACCTTTCGGGATTGAAGGTCTCCAGGTCCTCGAGGTGCTCGCCCGTTCCTATGAAAACGATGGAGGCCTGCGTCCGGGCGACGGCGGACAGCGCCCCGCCGCCCTTGGCCGAACCGTCCATCTTGGTGAGTATGACGCTCGTGACCCCCACGGCGTCGTGGAAGGCCTGAGCCTGCGGGCCGGCCTGCTGCCCCACCGAAGCATCGAGGACGAGGATGCGCTCGTCCGCCTTGGCGACGTCCGCCACCCGTTTTATCTCCTCGATGAGGTCGGCCTCGAGAGCATGCCGACCCGAAGTATCGATGATCTTGACGTCCATGTTATGGAAGTGCCTCATGCCCTCGGCCACAATCTTGGCGGCGTCCTTCTCCCCTGGCACGCCGAAAACCGGCACTCCTATCTTCTCGCCTATCTGCTGGAGCTGATCCAACGCGGCGGGCCGATGCACGTCGGCCGCGATCATGCCCACCTTGAGGCCGCGCTTGTGCAGGTAACGTCCCAACTTACCTGTCTGAGTGGTCTTGCCTTGACCATACAAACCGACCATGAGGATGGTCTGCTTGCCCAGGGCTAGCTGCCTCGGCTGTCCCAAGATCCTGACCAGTTCCTCGTAGATGATCTTGATGATGTGCTCCCTCAGGGTCATGCCCGCGGGGGGCTTGTCGTTCAGCGCCCGGCGCTCCACCTCCTTGGTGAGCGTGAGGACGAGCTGAACGTTAACGTCGGCCTGCAGCAGCGCCCTCTGTATGTCCCGGGTGACCTCCTTGACCAGCGACTCGTCCACCGTGCTAGCCTTGGCTATCTTGTTCAGGACGTTGCGGAGGGACTCGCCCAGGCCTTCGAGGACCAAACTCCTTCACCTTTCGCCCACCTAAGCAATCGCACTAGATAATCCTTGTCCATGTGGCTATCAAAAAAAGGGTTGGGAAGGGCTAGCCTGATCAGAAGGGATGGGATGCACTCTGAAAACTAGCCCAGACCTTCCCGGGCCTATTATTATGTCTTGGCTATATAAAGATTGCTGATATTGTTCGCGTTAAGAATGAAAAGGGATTATATCAAGAAAGTAAACGAATGATGAAGGGATTATGGGAAAAAGTTTATGGATCACAGGTATCCAGATTTCTGTAAGGCCATCAGGTCCTCGGTGCTGAGCTTCTCGCCCTTCTTGAACTTGTCGAAGATGTCCTCGGCCTCTTTCATGGCCTGGGTCTCCTCCTTCTTCTTACGGGCTTTCCTTGCCTTCTGCTTCAGACCGGTGAGGATCTTGTCGTAGTCGTGCACCTGACGGATGTGCTCGATGTGCTTCTTGTGCTCGTCGTCGGCCTTGAGCTTGGTCTCGATGAACTTCTCTTGAGAGTCGTCCGCTTCCTTACGGAGGGTGTCGGCCTGCTCGTAGAGCTTGATCATCTCGTCATGCTCGGTCTGTGCCTTCTCGGCGAGCTCCCCTACTTGGCGGTGATACCCTTCGGCCTTGTCCTTGGCCTCGCGCAGCGCCTTGATGGCGGTGCGCACCTCGTCGTTCGCCTCGAGCGCCTTCTCCCTCTCCTTGATCTGCTTCTGCATCTCGGAGAGCTGCTCGATGAGCTCGCGTTCCTTCTCAACCGTCAAGACAGAGGTCATCTGCCTGAATTCCAGTGCTTTCAGTTCCTTCTTTAACTTGGCGATGGGAGGACCTTCCCGAGGGAGGTTGGTCTTCTTGAGGTTGGTCACGGCCTCGTTCAGCTCGTTGACCTTCTTGTTCCAGATGTCGCGCTGTTCCTTCGACTCGCGCACCTGGATGTTCAACGCATCGCGGGTCTGGCGGCGTTTGGCGGCCTCCTCGACCAGCTCCCTTACCTTGGCGTTGAGCTCGTCCCTCTTCTGCACCCACTTCTTGGTCTCTTCGTTCAACTCGTCACGAAGCCTCTTGTGCTTCTCCGCCTCGTTATTGTTGTACTGTCTCTTTTGGTCCAGTTCCTCCAACAATTCACTCATAAGTTCACGCTCAATCGTCTAGCAGACACTAATAAAGCGAAACCACATAATAACCTCCGTTTATAACCCTTTCGCCCTCGGAGGTCCGGAAAAGGCCTTAGCCAGCACTACGAGCCCTCGTCCGCATCAAGGTCTTCGAGGTCCTCGTCCTCGTCCTTGTCGTGGGGCGCTCCCTTGGAATCGCCCTCCAAGGGGATCTCGTGCCAGTCCGTCCCGAACTGGTCCGCGCCGCCGGTCTTGAGCTCGAACTTTACGCGAAGGTGGCCGTTGTCGAAGTACACGTAAGCAGACTTCAGCATGCTGAGGTAATAGGAAACTCTTTTACCTTGGCGGGAGAGCTTCCTCTCCGTGCAGATGAGGAGACCTTCCTGCTCCAGGTCGCGGATGCGGCGGTAGCAGGCGGCGATGGGGATGTTGAACGCGTCCGATATGTCCTGGGCGGACTTGGGTAGGCGTATCGTGGCCACTAGTATCTTCACTGAGTACTCGTCAGTGAGCAGTTGAGAAGTTCTCAGAAGGTCTACCCTACCAATTCCCCCATCCGCCCTTGTCTGGTTATCCCTTGGGATAATGGGAGTAGGCTTATATTTGCTTGACCCCGCCCCAGAGGACATGTCAGGTGGTGGATGCCTATGCGTACCAGCGCCACTAGCTGGTCGCCTGCTCCTTCAAAGAATAGGTCAGATTGGTGACGGGCTGCACCTGCACGGTGAACCTCCCCCGCTCGAAGCTGAGCTGGAGCGTGTCCACGGCGCACATGTAATAGCGCACCTTCTTGCCGCGGTACGCCTCCTCTTCCCTGACGCACTTCACCAGCCCGATCTTCTCCATCTTCCCGACCCGGCGGTAGGCAACGGCGATTGGAATCTCGCAGTTCCGCGATAGCTCTTGGATGGACATGGCCTTCCCATAGGTGGCACTCATGATCTTCCCTGCATAATCGTCGGCCATTAGGCGTGACATCTCTTGTTCTCTATGAATGCCGTCTTCCATGATACGTTCGAAGCACCACGGGTAATAAATCCCTTACTTCCTGGCTATCAAAAAAGATAGTGAGAAAACGACGAGCCAGATGCCCTTGACGTCATCAGAGGACGACGCTCAGACCATGGGCACGAGGCGCGGCACGATCTTCTCCTTGGCCAGCTCGAAGTCTAGGTAATAGTACGGGGACACGGGCTTCTGACCGCAAACCATGACCGTCCCCGCGAGCGCCTCCAGCCTGATGTGGATGCGCGCCTGGTGCGCCAGCTGCTTGAGGGCGGTGCAGGAGCTGGTGGCCTCGGCCAGCACGACGTTACCGGCGCGCTTCATGGCCTCCAGGTGCACGAAGGTGTCTGGGAGGACGCTGGGGCCGTAGAGGGCCTCGAGCGAGTCGAAGCCCAGGATGGACATGTAGGGCTCGATGGCCGAGCGGGACAGCATGAAGCGCAGCGAGTTAAGGCGCAGGTCCTGGGCGGCGTCCGATCCTTCTATGACGCTGACGAAGTCGTAGGTCTTGTCCATGGGGGCTTCGTGGTCCAGGACCCTGAGGCAGCCGGTCAGCGCCTCCTTGGAAACCATCTGACGCATGTGACGGTCCAGCATCTCGTAGTTGATGGCGAAGAGGGGGAACCAGATGACGCCGCGCCTCTTGGAGAGGAAGTCGGCTATAAGCGCATACTCAATGGCACGCACCATGTCCTGCGGTACGTTCTCGCCGATCTCCAGCAGCACGACCGATCCCTTGCGGTAGCCACCGAGCTCCTTGTCCATGCTCTCGTTGCCCGTCGAGACCGTGTCGTTCTGTGGGTCCTTGATCGGGGTGTGAGGACCGAGGTCGTCGGGGATGTTGAACCAGTTGCTCTCGAACACCCGCAGCCTGCCGTCCACCAGGGTGAAGGGGTACTTCCAGCACATGACCATCTGGCCGCGCAACTTCTCGATGACCAGCTCGCGCACCCTTCGGCCGTCCTTCTGGACGTTGTTAAGGCGGACGACGCCGTCGCCGAGGTAGTCGTAGATGTTCTTCTGCGAGGTCTCCATGACATAGGCGACGTTGGTCCCGGAATGCTCGACCAGATCCTTCTGGAGAGTGGTCATGATCTTCTGCGAGTTGATGCCGTAGTGCTCCGAGAGCGCGTCGATCGAATCCAGTACGATGAAGGTCTTGTTGGGGAGGTTGGCCTCCGCCATGTCATAGGCGAGTTCCAGCTCGGGCAGCATGATGCCGATGTCCAGCACCACGCCGTCGTCCGTCAGCTCTCCGGACATTGGATCGGAGTCATCTCCTTCGCCCGATTCGATCTGGCCTTCGAGCTTCATGAGCTCGGAGCGCACCACCATGGGGCTGGAGGAGTCGTTCTTGCCCAGCACCCGAAGGAGGTCCTTGGCCACCTTCAGGGTGGAGTCGTGCTGGTAGCCCTCCATACCGCGGAAGGAGGGCGCCTTGGTCTTGGAAAGGAAGGCTTTGCCCGCCTTGAGTATGTCGTTCCGCTTGGCCTTCTCCTCGAGCCAAGGGAACTGGCGGAAGAGCGCCTCATCAGAGACGCGGGTGGAAAGATAGTAATCTGGCTGCTCCTCGGATAGCTCCTCTATCAGCTGGAGCGCTAGAGTCGTCTTGCCCGTACCGGCGTCGCCCTTGATCAGCAGTGAGTGACCGCCCGCGGCACGGAAAAAACTAAGCAGTTCGACTGGCGTACGCCCACGATATCCCTCTTTCATCTGAAGTCCTGCCTTTTCGGAATATAACCCGAAACCCTTCTTAATGTTTTCTTACCTTTATCATATCTGGAAAAGTCTACCGCCTCAGCCAGGAATGAAATCGATTAGGACCTGCTCCATTGAAATAATAATCTGATTAGCAGAATTTTATTACAGAACTTGTACTAACGGCGTTAAGGCCTTATCATTCGAAGTTGACGAAGGAGTTCCTGATGGTTTCAGCTAGATAGCCTTAATAGGCACTGGTCAATATTCTTGCCGGTTTGGTCTATGCTCATCTGCCCTTTGGATTACAGGTATGGCAGGGAAGAGATGAAAGAGGTCCTCAGCGAGGACTACCGCCTCAGCATGCAGCTGATGGTGGAGGGCGCCCTGGCGTTGGCCCATGCCAAGGTCGGGAATATCCCCGAGAAGGACGCGAAGCGCATCGCCAAGGCCTGCGCTCCTGGCGTGGTGAGCCTCGAAAGGGTGAAGGAGATCGAGAGCGAGACCAAGCACGACATCATGGCCATGATCAAGGCCATCACCGAGAAGTCCGGCCCCGCCGGCAGGTTCGTCCATCTTGGAGCGACGTCCAATGACATCGTGGACACCGCCACCGCCCTGCAGATAAAGAAGGCGCTGGACTTCATCGAGGGGGATGTCCTTGGCCTTATCAAGGCCTTCGCCGCCCTGGCGGCCAAGCACCGCGACACGGTCATGGTCGCTCGCACTCACGGACAGTTCGCCATTCCCACGACCTTCGGCTTCAAGGTCGCCGGGTACGCCAGCGAGATGATGCGCTTCCTCGACCGGCTCAGGGAGATCAGGCCCCGCGTCTGCGTGGGCAAGATGTCCGGGGCGGTGGGGACGGGGGCAGGGTTCGGAGCCACCTTCTTCAAGGTGCAGGAGGAGGTGATGCAGGAGCTCGGCCTGGGGGTGGAGGAGGCAGCCACGCAGATCGTGTGCCGGGACAGGTATGCCGAGCTGGCCAACTTTTTGGCCATGGTCTCCACCGCTTGCGAGAGGTACGCCACCGAGGTGCGCAACCTGCAGCGGACGGAGATCGGAGAGGTGATGGAGGCCTTCGACGAGAAGAAGCAAGTGGGCTCGAGCACCATGGCCCAGAAGCGCAATCCCATGCTCTCCGAGAACCTTTGCGGCCTGGCGAGGATAGTTCGCGGGTTCGTCCCCGCCTCCTACGAGGACATGGTGCTGTGGCACGAGAGGGACCTGACCAACTCCAGCGCCGAGCGCTTCATCATACCGCATATGTTCGTGCTGACCGATGACATCCTGATCAAGACCAAGCAAGTGTTCGAGGAGCTCAAGGTCAACGACAAGAGGATGAGGGAGAACCTGGAATCCTCCAAGGGCATGGTGATGTCCGAGGCGGTCATGCTCGCCCTGGTGTCCAAGGGCATAGGCAGGCAGGAGGCGCACGAGATTCTGCGCCGGGCGAGCCTATCATCCGAGAGGCAGGGCAAGCACCTCAGGGACGTCCTGCTCAAATGCAAGGACCTGACGAAGGTGATGAGCGCCAAAGAGCTGGACGCGGTCATGGACTACTCCAGCTACGTAGGCTCCGCGCCCGAGATAGTGGACAAGGTGGTCGCTCGGGCCAAGAAGGCCACCTCCTCCCGGTAGACGGATTGGGACGTGGCTATCAAAGCTTCGACGCGAGGTTGATTACGATGGATGAATGGATGGTGCTGGGCCTATTGGCGGGCTTCCTTACGACCGTGGGGTTCGTCCCTCAGATCATAAAGGGGTACAAGAGCAAGAGCATGGCGGACGTCTCCCTGGTCATGCCCATCCTCATCGGGCTGGGGATGACCCTATGGCTCATCTACGGCATATATCTGGATTCCCTGCCCATCATCTTATGGAACGCGGTGGCACTGACATTGAACATGGGTTTGCTCATCCTTAAGCTGAAATACGGAAAGAGCGAAGGCCAACTGTCGAAATTGTGATCTTGGATTAATATGTCGAGGTAAGGCTAGAGATATCCACATCGCTGAATGGTATTTGGCCGAAGTGCCATGCTAAAAGACAAGTATATATCCCTCCCTTCCATTGCACTGAGCCAACGGGCAAGTAGATCAGCGGAAGATCGCCGCCTTCGCAAGGCGGAAGCCGGGGGTTCGAATCCCCCCTTGTCCACTAATCATCTGATCTTTTTCACAGCCCGAACCTCACGGCGTTACGGTAAGTTCATAATTGAGAGATGGAAAGACGATTTATACTGAAAATAATTTGGTGCTTAGGTATTTTTCACCCCGGTCAGGAAAAATGGTTACGATAACACCGGACTCTATTTGCTTGGCCATTTCGATGGCAGCGAACATTGCGGCACCGCTGCTCATGCCAACGAAGATTCCTTCCTGCTTGACGATCTGACGGGTCATCTCGTAAGCCATTTCAGTCTCGACCATGATGGTGGTGTCAATTTGGGTGGGGTCATATAT
>Ga0209254_10004184_pt1 | contig 13210 bp, 8 predicted proteins | sample FrelakmetDIP11DI_FD_187148 | JGI IMG/M metagenome (GOLD analysis project Ga0209254, IMG submission 187148) | Freshwater lake sediment microbial communities from the University of Notre Dame, USA, for methane emissions studies - DIP11 DI (SPAdes)... | ecosystem: Environmental > Aquatic >...
GTGAGCGAGCGGCCAATCATCCACTTGAGCCAGACGAAGCCTGAGACAGCCATGACCAGGGCGACGACCAGGCTGACCTGCCACGCGGCATAGGGGGTCGTGCCCAGGTACTGCATCGGGATCCAGTTCTGGATTTCCGGGGAGCCCGCGGACGTCATGGTGAACGTGACCGAGCCGAAGCCGATGGCGCCGGGAATGAAACGCCGCGGCAAGCCGGCCTCGCGGAACAGTGCAAGCGCGAGCGGGAACACCGAGAACGCCACCACGAACAGGCTCACGCCGCCGTAGGTGAGAATGGCGCAGGCGCCGATGACTGCGAGCAGCGCGTGTCGCGCCCCGAAACGCTCGACGACCCACTGCGCGACGCTGTCGGCCGCCCCGCTGTCCTCCATCACCTTGCCGAAGACCGAGCCGAGCAGGAAGACGAAGAACCACGAAGCGATGAACCCGCTGAAACCCGTCATGTACGCAGACGTGAAGGTCTCGGCACCGACGCCGGCCAGCTGCGGCACCAGCGGCAACCCGAAGGACAGCGCGAGCAGCAACGCGCACACGGGCGCAGCGAGCAACAAGTCGACGCCGCGCATCGTCAGGACGATCAGCAACGCAAGACTGCCCAGCAGTCCGATCCATTCAAGCGTCATTGAAAAAGTGACTCCGTAAGAGGGACGCGCCCGCTTCAGGGCACGCGCGCGAGGAACTCGTCGATTGCCGCGACGCTGACCGGCTCGTCCAGCATCGGCGTGTGTCCTCGCTGCGGGACTTCGACGCGCACGAGATCGGGTTTCTCGCGCAGCATGCGGTCGAAAGTGGCCACGGCGAGGATGTCGGACGTGGCGCCGCGCAGCGCGAGCGTCGGCACCGGCAGGAGTGCCGCAAACAATGACCAGAGGTCCGGCGCAGCCGCGGACGGCGCGCTGCGCACGGCCTCGCCTATCATCGGATCCATGTCGAGCCGCGGCACGCCACCGGCGTCGCTGTAACTGCGCTTCGTGTGGGCAACCCATTCTGCGTGCGTGAGACCCGGCATGCCGATTTCATAGGTCGCTTTCACCGTCGCGACCGCTTCATCCCAGCTGGCGGGCGGCGCATGACGGCCCACGTACGCTGCGATACGCGCGAGGCCTTCGGGCGCCACCTCCGGACCGACGTCGTTGAGAATGACGCCGGCCACGAGGCTCGGATTCATTGCGGCCAGCAGCATCGAGAGAATTCCGCCGAGTGACGTGCCGAGCAGCACGCAGCGCGTGACGCCGGCGTCCTGCAGCAGGAGGCGGAGGTCGGCGAGGTAGGTTCCGGGATGGTAGTTCTGCCAGACCGGGTCGTGCTGCGAACGGCCGCGGCCACGCAGGTCCGCGCAGAGCACCCGACGATCCTGCCGGATGCGTTCGGCGACGTGAGTGAAGTCCCGCGAATTGCGCGTCAGGCCCGGCAGGCATAACACGGGCAGTTTCGACGACCGCGTGAGCGGTGCGAAATCGCGATAGAACAGCTGCAGGCTGTCGCCTGAGGCAAAGAATCGTTCAGCGCCGGCGTCGGGCAGGGTCACCTGGCCTTCTCCCAGTCGGCGTATTGCCGGCGCAACTCGCGCTTCAGGATTTTGCCATTCGGATTACGCGGCAGGTCGGTGACGTACACGGCGCCAGCCAGGCGTTGCTGCTTGCCGACGCGCTGGTTGGTCCATTCCACCAGCGACCCGGCGTCCGGCGTGTCACGAGCCCCTGTCGCGACGACCAGAGCGAGCGGCGTTTCGCCCCAGCGCTCGCTCGGCACGCCCACGACTGCGACGTCGGCGACCGCGGGGTGATCACGCATGACCGCCTCGATGTCGGCCGGGTAGATGTTCTGGCTGCCCGACAGGATCATGTCCTTCTTGCGATCGACGATGTAGAGGAAGCCGTCGTCGTCGAGACGCCCGATGTCGCCGGTGCGCAACCAGCGCCGACCCTCGGGATCGACCCACGTCGCCTCTTCCGTCGCGTCGGGCCGCTCGTGATAGCCCTCCATCACCAGCCGTCCGTACCCGCAAATCTCGCCGAGCTCGCCGGGTGCCGCCTCGACGTCGTCGTCGCGCACGAGCTTGAGCTGCTGTCCCGGAATCGGCTTGCCGACGGATTCGATGTGCGCGTCGAAATCCTCGGGAGCCAGCGTGGTGATAATGCCTTCCGTCAGCCCGTAGAGCTCGATCAGTTCGCAAGCGAGCGTGTCGCGCGTCGCCCGCTTCAACGGCGGCGGGAGCGGCGAGCCGCAGCACATGATCGCCTGCAGCGAAGACAGGTTGCGCGTCGCGATGCCTGGCAGTTCGAGGACGCGCTGGAACTGCACGGGCACGAAGCCGCCGTGGGTTACGCCGTGACGCTCGATCGCGTCGACCAGCGACGCCGCACTGAACGTCGGCAGGACCACGATGGTGCCGCCGACGATGACCGTGCTCAGCATCGCGACCCAGCTGATGTTCGAATAGAGCCCGAGCGAGCAGACAGTCACGCAGTCGCTGCGGTACCTCAGGGCAATGGCGAGATCGGTGCCCCAGTCGTAGCGACAACCGTGCGTGTGCACGATGCCCTTGGGCAGCCCGGTGGTACCCGAACTGTAGATGACGTTGCACTCGGTATCGGGGTCCACCTTGACCGCGGGGACGGCGGTCGACTGTCGTGCGAGCCAACGCGACAGGTCGGTCCAGTGACCTGCAGCTGGAACGTCGACGCCGAGCTTGATCCTCGCGCCTGCCAGCTGACCGGCCGCAAGCAGCGCATCCACGCGCTGGCAATGCTCCCCTGACGCAGCGATTGCGCTGGCGCCGCTGTCGCGCACCATCGCAGCGACGGCCGCATCGCTTACCGAGGTGTTGAGCGGCACGACAGACACGCCCGCCTTGCCGGCGCCGAACAGCAGCAGCGCCATTTCAGCGCTGTTCTGCATCAGCACCGCGACCCGCGCGCCGGGCGCGAGACCCAGTTGCAACAGACCGTTCGCCACCTGGTTCGTCGCAGCGTCGAACTCGGCCCAGGTCCACCGACGCTCTCCGCAGAGAAGCGCCGGCTTCCTGGCCTGGTTGCGGCCGTGCTGGACGATCAGGTCGGGGACGATCGGCCGTGGTACGTCGTACCAGCCCATGGTCCTGACCTCATCCGTCCGGCGATCAGTCGAAGCGGTAGCTCACGCTCAGGCTGACCGTGCGCGGAGGGCCATAGAAGCTGTTGACGATGTTGCCGTACAGCGCACCCGGGAAGTAGTAGCCGCCGATCTTGTATTCCTCGTCCGTCAGGTTACGGCCGAGCAGCTGGAAACGCAGCTTGTCGTTGGCGGAGGTCCAGGCGATGCTGGCGTCGACGAGCGTGTACGCGTCGTTCTGATCGATCAGCGGGTTCGGGAACTCGAACATGTAGTACGAGTCGCGGTACGAGCCGGACAGCGTCGCGAGCAGCGAGCCCCAGCCGTTCTGCAGCGGCTGCGCATAGTTGAGCGCCAGGTTGCCGTTCCATTCCGGCGTGTTCTGGAATACTGCCGTGTCGGACAGATCGACCGGCACCGTGAGCGTCGGCGGCGGCGGCGCCGGATTGGTGATGACCTGGAACGTCTCGTACTTGTCGAACTCCGCGTCCGTCCAGCCGAAGCCGTAATTCAGCGAGAACCGGTCGCTGAACTGCAGTGTGCCTTCAAGTTCCACGCCCTGGATGGTCGAGGCGCCGGCATTGTCGACGAAGCTCGCGATCGAACCGGTGACCGTCGGCTGCTGGCGGGTGATCTGCTGGTCGCTGTAATCCGCATAGAATGCCGCGAAGTTGTATGAGAGCCGGTCGTCGAACAGCGTGCCCTTGGTGCCGATTTCGTAAGACTGGACGGTTTCGGGATCGTAGCCGTTGACGGTGTCCGGCGTCAGCACCACGTCGCCGCGCATGTCGAAGCCGCCCGACTTGAAGCCCTCGGAGTACGACGCGTACGTCGTGAACGTATCCGTGAACTCGTAGCTGATGCTCGCCCGTGGCGTGAACTGGTCGAACGTACGGTCGTTGGTGTAATCCGAACGCACCAGGCCGGGAACCGCCGCGTTGTTGCCGAACTGCGGCGAATACAGGCCGGTGAAGTTCTGGCGATACACGCCGCCTTCCTTCTCGTCCGACGTGTAGCGGCCGCCGAGCGAAGCCGAGAGCTTGTCGGTGAAGTTCCAGCTGAAATCCGCGTACGCCGCGTAACTCGTGGTATCGACGAAGCCGGACGTCGCGATCGTGAGATTGAGCAGGCCGACGATGGTGTCGAACTTGCCGGCCGCATGCGCGTCCAGGTAATAGAGCCCAGCCACGCCCCGCAGGCGCTCGCCTTCGTACAGGAACTGCAGTTCCTGCGTGAGCTGGTCGTCCTCGTAATAGCCGGGAACGTCGAGCGCCGGGGCCGGGCTGGTATCGAAGTCGATCAGGGTATTGGTCTTGCCTTCCCGATAGGCCGTGATCGACTTCAGCGTGACCGCGTCCGTCAGTTCCCAGGCCGCCGTGAGCGACACGCCCTGGTTGCGCACGCGGTTGTCCTCGCCGATGCCGCCGCGCGTGTCGAACACGTCGGGCAGCACGACCTCGCCAGCCGCCAGGCCGAGGCCCGGCGCTTCTCGATGGCCGTGCTTGGCGTCCGAGTTGTCCTCGACGTAGTCGCCAGCGAGACGGAAGCTCAATGTGTCCGTCGGGTTCCACTCGGCGCTCATGCGGAACGCGTCGACGGACTTCGCGTAGTGGTTCTGGTTGCCGGTGAACTGGTTCTCGCCGTAGCCGTCGCGACGGTAGATGGCGGCGCTGCCGCCGACCGACAGCGTGTCGCTCAGTGGCAGCACGCCCGAGGCGATGAAGTCATGCTGCGCATACGTGCCGAAGGTGAGCTTGGTGTCGAGGCGTGCCTCGTTGCCGAGCGGCCTGGTCACGTACTTGATCGCGCCGCCGATCGTATTGCGGCCGTACAGCGTGCCCTGCGGGCCGCGCAGCACCTCGAGCCGCTCGATGTCGTAGATGTCGAGCACCGCGCCCTGCGGACGCGCCACGTACACGTCGTCGACGTAGAGGCCGACGCCGGGCTCGAAGCCCCAGAGCGGGTCCTGCTGTCCGATACCGCGGATGAAGGCGATCAGCGTGGAGTTGGAGCCACGCGCAACCTGCAGGGTGAGGTTCGGCGTGGACTGCTGCAGCCAGGTGATGTCCGGCGCACCGGCATTCTGGATGCGATCGGCGGAGAACGCGGAGAGCGCGATCGGCACGTCCTGCAGCAACTCCTCGCGGCGCCGGGCAGTGACCGTGATCTCTTCCAGGCCGCCGGCCTTGGCGGACGGCGCGTCCTGCGCGAGGACCGCGGGCACGGCCAACATCGAGGCCGCGCAGGCTGCAGCGGCCTGCACCGAGTAAACGGCGAGCTTTTTCATGGATCCCCCTGCTGTGGCGTCGGTTTCCGACGCCGGTGTTTCAACGAGTGTTGGAATTTAGTTGAACGTTTGTTGAAATTCAACAGTCGTTGCAAGAAGACCTCCAGGTTCTTCAGAATCGCGGCTCGACCTGACGCTGAAGGGCAACTCGTACCGCGATGCAAAAGAAAGGCACGGCTGGCCGCACGGGTGCGGGAAGGGACCGCCTGCCGCGGGCAGGAACGGCCGGCACCGGTTCCCGCTCGCAGGCAACGCGCGAACGCATCCTCGACGCGGCCGAGCGATTGTTTGCGCAACGCGGCTTCTACGGCATTTCGGTGCGCGACATCACGGGCGCCGCGGAGGTGGACGTGGCTCTCGCGAGCTACCACTTCGGCAACAAGCAGGGCCTGCTCGAAGCGGTGTTCATGCGGCGCGCAGAAGATCTGAATACCGAGCGCATCGCCCGCCTGGACGCCGTCCTCGCTGCGGCCAAGGGCCGCCGGCCCCCGAAAATCGAGGACGTCATCGATGCGTTCACCCATCCGCTGCTCGATCGTTCCTCACGCGGCAGCCCGGGCTGGAAGAGCTACTTCGCGCTGATTGCCGAAGTGAACAACTCGCCGGAATTCGGCGGCGTCCTGATGACGCGCTTCTTCGATCCAGTCGTCGAAAAATTCATCGACGCAATTCGCAGGGCATTGCCTGACTGCGATGAACGCGACCTGTACTGGGCGTACCACTTCCTGTCGGGCGCGCTGACACTTACGTTCGCCGAGACGGGACGCATCGACAAGCTGTCGGGTGGCGCCTGCCGCTCGAGCGATCTCGACAGCGTCCACGAGCGGCTGGTGCCGTATTGCGCCGCCGGCTTCCGCGCGCTCTGCGCGCCAAAGCGTGCAGCCCCGAGGCAGGCCCGCACCGTGAAATCCCGCAAATGAATTCGCGCAAAGAAAGCCGAGAAATCCATTCAATGCAGACTCTGCCCCTCGGGTCGGCCGTGCGTACGGCAGCGTTCAGCTTGTTCGGCGCGCTGGCGCTTACGGCCTGCGGCGACCACGCAACCAGTGCCAGCAAGAACGGCGATCGCCTCGCCGCGTTACCGATCGCAGCGGAGTCGGTCACCACTTCGGGCATCTCCGCGGGCGGTTACATGGCGGTGCAGTTCCACGTCGCGCATTCGTCGCTGGTGAGCGGCGTGGGCGTCGTGGCCGCCGGCCCGTACTACTGCGCGGAGAATTCGCTGCGCCAGGCGCTCGGTCGCTGCATGAAGGGTGACGAACCGATCGCCGTCGACGAACTTGCCGGTCTCACCAGCGAATTCGCCCTGGCCGGCCGCATCGACCCGATTGCGAACCTGGCCAACGATCGCGTGTGGATCTTCCACGGCGGTGCCGACCCGGTGGTGGCAAAGCCGGTCGTGGATGCACTGCAGGCGTACTACGAACTGTTCGTGGACCCGCATGGCGTGCAGCGAAACGAACTCGCGGACGCCGGCCACACGTTTCCCGCGGCTGCCGAGATCCTCCAGGACTGCGGCAAGACCGCCACGCCGTTCGTCGGCAGCTGCGGCGTCGACGGCGCGCGGCAGATGCTCGAGCACCTGTATGGCTCGTTCGGCGCGCAAGCTACCGGCGTCGAGCCGGGCTCGCTGGTGCACTTCTCGCAGGCGTCGTATGCGACGGCCGCTGGCGCCGATGGGTTCGCCGCGCGCGGGTGGCTCTACATCCCAGCGGCCTGCTCTGGCAACGGCGCTGCCGGACGCTGTCGCCTGCACGTGGCTTTTCACGGCTGCAAGCAGGGCGCTTCGTTCGTGAACGATGCCTTCGTGCAGCAGGCCGGCTACCTGGCAGCTGCCGACGCGGGTCGCATCGTCGTCCTGTTTCCGCAGGCTGAACCGAGCTTCCAGCCGCTCAACCCGAACGGCTGCTGGGACTGGTGGGGTTACAGCAGCGCGGAGTACGCAACCCAGGCCGGGCCGCAGATCGCAGCCGTGAAGGCGATGGTCGACGACTTGATGGGTTCGGGCGAGCCGGAGCGAGTCGGGCCGTAGGGAGTCAGAGCGCGATGGCGCGCGACCGCTGTCCACCGTAGAGCACTTCAAGGCGACGCACGCCCTTCATGCGCCGCGAAGACCGGCGCACCTCGCCCATCAGTCGCAACAACAGCCCGACGTCATCGTTCATGCCGCCGGTGCAGTAGTCCTCGCTCATGCCCAGGTGCAGCACGGTCACGTGCTCGAGGTCGGCGCGGTTGTAGACGGCCACGCCAACCGGACGGGCGGTCAAGGTCTCGACCGCGAACAGGCACTGGACGTCCGGCAGGTTGCCCACACGCACACGCAGCCCCTCGCCGTCGTCCACGATCTCGGGCGGGCCATATTTGTCGATGACGTCGACGATGCCGCGTGCGAAGCGATCCTGGCAACCGTTGAAAAAGAGGATCCGCTCAAGCGCATGACGCTTGTGGCGAGGGAGCCGTGACGTGAATTCGATTCCCCGCATGAAACTTCCCCGGCCGCGTGCACGGCCTCGGACGGAGGTGCGGCCGATCATGCTCGCGGGACCTGATTATGTCGAGTGGACAGGCGTGCAAGTGTTGCTGCAGCGCCACAAAAACGTGCCGGGTCCGGGTTGGCGAAGCACAGGTATTTTTTTGAATTGCTTCATGTTTTTGACATCCTGAAGTGGTGTGTCGGGGCGGGTTAGCGTGCAATGACGCCACGATGCCGCGCAAGCCTTTGCCCGTCCCCAGTGAGGCCGACCTGGCCGTTCACGTTACCCGCGTTCCGGGCGCGATGCTCGTGGACGTGGTCGTGCTGACGGCCGACCAGGAACTGTTTCAGTCGGCGCGCGCAGCGGTTGGCGAGCAGAATCCGGTCTGGCGCGCGCGCTCGGCCGATGAGGCAGCCGACCTGTTGATCACCGGACGCTGCGGCGTGCTGGTCATCGACATGGCCGCGGTCTCGACCCGCGGCGATACCCTCATCGAGCAGATCGTCGAGCAGTTCCCCGACGTCATCGTCTGCGTCGCCGGCTCGCGTGCCGACGAACCCCTCCTGGCCCCGCTGATCAGCGCCGGCCTCGTCTATCGGTTCATGCACAAACCCACGTCCGCACGGCGCGCGGGCATGTTCCTGCAGGCCGCGATCCGCCGGCATGTCGAGCGCCGCGCGGGTCGCGAAGCCAGCGACCCGTTGGCGCCGTTGCTGCGCGGTCTGCGCCGTCCGACGGCCGGCATGCCCCGCGGCTACCTCGCCCTGATCGGCCTGGTGACGCTCGTGCTGGTCGTCCCGCTCTTCGTCGGCGGCGAGCCGGATGCCCCGGAGGCGACGACAGTCGCCGCGGCGCCGGTGCCGCACGCCCCCGAAAATGCTGCATCTGGACGCGCCGATCCGGTTCTGTCGCGAGCCCGGGCAGCCCTGCACGCAGGCCGACTCGAGACGCCCGAAGGCCGCAACGCGCTCGACCTTTTCCAGGCCGTGCTGCTCGCGCAACCCGAGCACGCGGAAGCGCAGGTCTCGCTCGCCAGGACGGTCGACCTGCTGCTGCAGCGCGCGCAGCAGGAACTCGACGCCGGCCACAAGCCAGAAGCCGAACGGCTCGTGCAGCGTGTGCTCGCCGTCATTCCCGATGACCCGCAGACCCAGGTCCTCGCACACCGCATCAGTCCGCCCGACACACCGTCGCGCCAGTTGTCGCGCGAACAGCAGGCAGAGGTGGAAGCGCGCCTGGCCGGAACTAAGATCGTCTCCCCAGCCGCGCCTACGCGTGCGCTGACGCTCGAAGAAATCCAGGCCGAACTCGCCTCGCTACCGGGACCCGTCACGAAACTATCCGGTACGTCCGGTGCCGCGGCGGCCGCTGCGCCGAATACGCCGGCGCCGGTCGTACGGCCCGACCCACTGGCACCGCGCCTCGTCAATCCGACGCCGACGATCGCCCCCGCAGCGCGCAGTTACGCGCGCGAGCCGGTCAATGCTCCACCAACCGCAGGAATGACCGGCCCGACGGCGCGGCAGGAGCCTGCAGAGCCTGCCGTCGAACCGGCGAGTCTCAGCGCCCACCGAGGCGCATGAGATCGACCCGCTGCGCAGGCTTTGCCACCTCCGCCTGCGCTCCTAGCGCGCGCAGCGCATCGCTCAGCCCGCTCGCACCCTCTGCTTCGCCGTGCACCAGGTACGTGTGCGGCTTGCCCCCGACGCCCGCGTGCCAGCGCAGCAGGTCTTCCTGATCGCCGTGGGCAGAGAATCCGCCGAGCGTGTGGATACGCGCGTTCACCTTGAATTTTTCGCCATGAATGCGCACGTGCTCGCGACCGTCGACGATCGCGCGCCCGAGCGTTCCCACCGCCTGGAAGCCGGTGAAAATCACGTCGCACTCTCGATGCGTGATGTTGTGCTTGAGGTGATGCACGATGCGCCCGCCGCTGCACATCCCGCTCCCCGCGATGATGATCGCACCACCCCGCAGCAGGTTGATCGCCATTGATTCTTCGGCGGAACGGCAGAGCTTGAGGTTCGGCAGCGCCGGCATGCGGCCGGCATCGCGGCGCGCGGCGCGCGCTTCCGCGTCGTACAGCTCGGGATGCTTCCAGTAGATCTCGGACGCCTCGATGGCCATCGGACTGTCCAGGAACAAATGCCAGTCGCCGACGCGCCACTCGTCGAAGTGACTGGCGAGTTCGTAGAGGACTTCCTGGCTGCGTCCCACCGCGAACGCGGGGATGAGAACGTTGCCGCCGCCGGCCCGCGCCGCGCGCAGGATCTCGCCGAATTCACGCAGCGTTTCGCTGCGCTCGCGATGCCGGCGATTGCCGTAGGTGCTCTCCATGACCACGACGTCCGCCGCGCCGTTGCCTTCCGGGTCGCGCAGGATCGGCGAGTCGTACTGCCCGACGTCGCCACTGAAGACGATGCGCGAGTGAGCACCCTCCTCCTCGAGCTGCAGCCACACGCTGGCGGAGCCGAGGATGTGGCCGGCGTCGCGGAAGGTCAGCGTGACGCCGGGTAGAACCTCGGTCGCGCGACCGTACGCCAACGGTTTGAACTGCTGGATCGTAGCGTCTGCGTCCACTCGGGTGAACAGCGGATCGGGAAAGCCACGCGCGTGCCGATTGCCGTGTTCAGCCTGTTTGCGGCGGTAACGCTCCGCCTCACGCTCGGCCATGAAGGCGCTGTCCGCAAGCAGGATGCGCGCAAGGTCGCGGCACGCCGGGGTCGCGTAGATCGGTCCGCGGAACCCGCGATTGCGCAGCAGCGGCAGGCGTCCGCAGTGATCGATATGCGCGTGACTCAACACCACCGCGTCGATCGCTTCGGCATCGAACGGAAAAGGCTGACGATTGCGGATGTCGGGCTGATCGCCGCCCTGGATCAGCCCGCAGTCGAGCAACAGCGTGCGGCCGCCAACGGTGAGGATGTGGCAGGAACCGGTGACTTCACCAGCCGCGCCGTAGAACTGCAGGTGCATCGCGCGAATCGCCTCAGGCGATTCGCTGCCCGACGGCCGCTTCGCCTTCTTGATGGATCGGAACCGCCGTTACCTGTCCGTCCCGCAGCAGCTTGACGCAGGCCTTGACCACCCTCGCATCGTACCGGCGACCGGCCTGCGACTGAAGCTCGTCGAGGCACGCCGTCAAGGTCAGTGCCGGTCGGTGCGGACGGGGCGAGAGCATCGCTTCGACGGCATCGGCGACCGCGACGATCCGGGCCTCGAGCAGGATCTCCTCGCCCTTCAGCCCGCGCGGGTAGCCCGAGCCGTCGAGACGCTCGTGATGCTGGCGCACGGCGTCCGCGACGGGCCAGGGAAACTCGACGGCACGCAGGACTTCGAAGCCGCGCTCGGCGTGCGTCTTCACGAGTTCGAACTCCGAGGCGGACAGGATGCCGGGCCGCCACAGCAGTTCGCGCGGAATCTGCAGCATGCCGACGTCGATCAGCTGACCCATCACGCGCAGACCGCGCACGGTGTGACCCGGCAGCCCGAGCGCAGTGCCGACGCCGGCCGCATAGTCGCCGACGCGGCGCGCGCGCCCGGTCTTGCACGCATCCTGTGTCTCGGCGAGTTGTGCCAGCGCCTCGATCGCGCCGAACATCACCCGCTCCATGTGATCCATGGCGGTGACGATCTCGGCGTCCGAGCGGCGGCGGCGCAGCAGCTTGGTCGCTGCTTCTGCAATGTGTTCGGCGTGTCGACGGTCGTCGTCGTCATACGGCTGGGCCGCGTCCGCGACGAGCAGCACGCCCGCGAGGCGGCCGCCGTCGAGCATCGGCATTACGAGCTGACGCTGCAACTGTGCCGGCAATCCCGCGGCTCGCAGCGCAGCCGTGCCTTCCGCCTCGTCACGAATCACCGGGCGCTGCGCGGCTGCGCATTCGCCCAATGCCGTTGCGGGCGGCGGCGGCCCGCGCCAGTGCGTGAGCGCCGTCAGTGGCTCGGTGGCCGCTGAGCCGCGGCGTGCGGCCAGCTCGAGCGTCGTCGCGTCGCCCACCGGCAGGAAGAAATAACCCTGCGCACTGCGCGTCAGGTCCCGCGCCAGCAGCAGCGTGCGGTCGAGAATTTCGGCTTCCGTCAGCTCGTGCGAGCGCTGCGCGAGTTCGAGCAGGCGGCTCACGCGCACGTGATCGCGCTCATTGCGCTCTGCGGCACGCTTCGAGCGCGCGACGTCCCGCGCGGTCAACACGCGGAAACCCGTCTGCTCGTCGATCGCAGCAAGCGCGATTTCGACCTCGATCAACTGTCCGTCCGGACGTTGCCAGCGCACGTCCTGGCGCAGCGCCCCAGTGACGGTGCGCTCGACGCTGCGCAGTGTCGAATCGGCTGCACCTTCGACCTCGAGCGTCTGCAGCGTGAGCGTGCCGAGACGTTCGCGGTCCGTGTTGAGCAACGCGAGCAGCGCACGGTTGCCGTAGCGCAGGCGGCCCTCACCGTCGACGACACCGCACGGCTCGGGTGCCGCTTCCAGTGCATCGGCGAGTACGGCAAGCTCCTGTTCGCGCGCGTGCGTTGCCAGTTCGGAACTGACGTCCCGCGCGGTGAGCAACCAGCTCGCCCGGCCGGCATAACTCGTGGCGACACGCCGCAGTTCGAGTCTTGCCTCGCTGCCATCCGGACGTTGCCAGTGCAGTATGGTCTCGTGCGTCGAATCGTCACTGAACCCGGCGCCCGGCAGCATTTCGCTCAACGGCTTGCCACGCAGGGCCGCGGCTTCCTGCCCGACCAACGCCGCGGCCGAATCGGTTGCCAGGTGCACGAGTTTCGAGTCAATGTCGACGATCCAGGTTGGCGTGGGTTGCGCCGCGAATGCGCGATCGGCGTCGTTGACCGCCGACTGCAGGCGCGAACGCGCCGTCTGCAATTCGTTGACCCGCGCCTCGAGCAGCGTCACCTTGCCGATCTCGGCGCGCGATTCTTCCACGACGCCGCGCGCTTGCGACTCGGCCTCCACGGCCTGGCGTTGTGCGGCCTCCAGCTCGCGAATCCGCAACTGCAGCTCGCGGATGCGTACCGATTCCGCCGCGGCAAATTCGGCACGGGCGCGTGCCTCGTATTCGGCTCGTTCGCGCGCGATGCGTTCAGCCACGGTCAGCTGTTTGTTCGTCGCTTCGACGTCACGGAGCTGCTTTTCGAGGTCGATGAGCCGCCTGCGATCCTGCTCGCGACGGTCGAGCAGTTCGGGCACCAGCGCGGGCATGCGCATCGTGCCAGAGCCAGACGGCGCTGCGTCGAAGGTCGCGGCGAGTTCTTCCAGTGTCGAACCCCGCGGGAAGAATCGTTGCGCCCCGACTTCGGCGGCAAAGGCCTCGTACTTCGGACCTTCGACACGGAA
>Ga0209254_10004185_pt1 | contig 13208 bp, 10 predicted proteins | sample FrelakmetDIP11DI_FD_187148 | JGI IMG/M metagenome (GOLD analysis project Ga0209254, IMG submission 187148) | Freshwater lake sediment microbial communities from the University of Notre Dame, USA, for methane emissions studies - DIP11 DI (SPAdes)... | ecosystem: Environmental > Aquatic >...
TGGTAATAACATAAGTGCTCTTGTTCCATATTTTATTCGCTTATTCCCCTCATCACTGAATCGGTGGCTTTGATGAATATGCTCCGCTTCCATAAGTACAGTGTGCGCTAAATCCCGATTACCTTCGGCGAGTAAGTGGGTAGCGAGATGGTGCAGGTGCTGGGTGGCTTTGTCGATATCCCCCACTTCTACTTCCTTGCGCGCATTCTCATGCATGCGGTAAAGAGTCAACCGGGCCATTGCTTCTATTATAGCAATAGGTGGGGATTCTTTGTCCAAATTTTGAACAACATCTTTTTTTAGATCTATTGATAACCTTTCAATCCCTACTGCTTTTGTCGGGATTTCCATCTTCACTTTTCCGCTTGTGAGGAGAATTTGATCCTTCTTTTTAAAAATTGGGTTGATAGAAAATTCAAGAAGGACAGAAAGGTTGTTATCGTAGCAAACACTGCCTAGATTAATTGGCGATCCGGGTGGAATCGGGGTGATATCCGGGGAGATTCGAAAAGCGTATGATAGCTCAACTTCCGAATCACCTGTGAAATCGTAGGTTACGTTATGGGCATAAACCCGGACGATTGCACTCAATCTTTGGTCAAAGAATTTTGGCAGATCTTTTGGATTGGAAATGAAATTCGCATTTCCACCACTGATGCTGGCTAACTTGTCAAGGAATACATCATTCCATTCATGCCCCACCCCAAGTGCATGTATCGTAATCCCATCGTTAGTACATTTGGCTGCCAGGTCATAACATTCGGATTCATCACCATAGGTGTGTCCATCTGTTATCAGGATCAATTGTTTTAATGAAGATGTAAGTGAACCATTATTCAGTGCATTAATTCCAGCTTCGAGTCCCTGAAAGATTTCTGTTGCGCCGGATGAGCGAATTCCATGAATACGGCTTTCATATCTATTGATGTCGGATGCCCGGGTTGGTTGTACTACTGTCTCCGCCTTGTCTCCAAATGCGACGACTGAAACCATGTCATCTGGTCGCAACTGCCGGATCAGATTGACAGTATTGGTTTTTACAATATCCATCCTGGACCCCGCCATCGAAGTCGATTTATCGATGACGATACAGATATTTATCGGGGGATACCGGGTTGGATCGAATTTCGCTGTGCAATTTAGATCCAGAAGCACGTAAAGCATTTGTCGCTCAGCAAGCATTGGGATAGCAGAGCGACTATATTTTGCTTTGATCGATATCTCAGGCCCTTTAGTCCGCGCCGGAAGTGATTCATCGTATTTTTTTCGTTTTATTTCATTATTGAGAGTATCGTACGCTTCTTGGATCAGTAGAAATTGTTCTTTTGCGCCGGGGTCTGGATTTGCGTCCGGATGAAGACGTCTCGCGGCGTCAAAATAAGCTGACCGTATTTCTTCGGCAGTTGCATCCTGTGGCAATCCTAGCAGGCTGTAAAAATCAGATCCCATTTGAAGAAATCATTTCTTCATGTCAGAATTTGAACCAGGACCACACTAATATTATCCGGTCCACCAGCTGCATTTGCTGCTTTTGTTAATTCATGGCAGGCAATGGATGGATTCGGTGAGCTCTTAACAATCCGGAAAATCTCATTCTCAGGAACCACTCCCCAGAGTCCATCACTACAAATCAAGAGGGATCCGGGATGAGGGATCTGGAAGGTGTCTATATCTGGTCGATAAGGTTCTGCCTGCCCAATCGCACGATATAAAACATTCCTTTGAGGATGATTAGCCGCCTCGTCCTCATTTATTTGACCGAGTTCCACCAATCTGTGAACGAGGGAATGGTCCTGGGTGATCGCATGCATCCGTCCATCGGGATAAAGGAAATAAGCTCGGGTATCGCCAACATGCGCTACGGTAACCTGTTCACCAAGGATCAAAGTTGCTGTCAGAGTCGTCCCTCCACCGGGAGCTCGTTTCACAACCGCTGTCTGTGCATCCTGCATTCCCTTTTCCATCATTTCCTGCAGACTTTCTGAAGGGGTTTCAGGCACTACTCCAAGAAAAGGCATATAAAGTTTGGAAATGAGAAATTGTGAAAAAGCCCTAATTGCAACTCCACTTGCCACCTCCCCGTGCATATGTCCACCCATGCCATCCGCTACTATAAATATTCCAAATGGAAGTTCGATATTTCCATCAGCTAATATCGAATTCAAAGCAAATATTGAGTCTTCGTTATGTTCGCGCTGTTTCCCCACTGATTGTGCTGTGCCAACCATTAATTGTATCGGTTTGAGAGTTACTATAGATGTGCTGACTGCTCGAAGTTGCTCTTCAGATAACGGTGCGGTCTGGACATCGGATAAGAATTGTTTTCGCTTACCAAAGATCTTACTGACAAGTTCGTCAAATGATTTAGGCATTCTTATGTAAACCTTTACTATTATGTCATCAGAGCATACAAAATATGATCTGCGGATCCAATATAAATGACGTCATTAACAATCACCGGGGTACCTGTGATCGCTCCCTGGGTGGCAAATTTCCATCGGAGTCTTCCGGTCCTGTATTCGATGCAATACAGATTTCCGTCAGCTGATCCACAATACAGCGCATCCTTATAAACCATTGGCGAACCGCTTACCTGGTGATCGGTTTTAAACTTCCAAATTTCACGGGCGTTTGCGCCATCAACGCAATAAATAAAACCATCAGCTGAGCCAATGAAAACCAGATTATCCGAATTGCATGGAGAGGAAACAGATCCCTTACCCATCCGGAACCGCCAGATCACCCACCCAGCTTTTGCGTCTAGTGCGTAGAAAAGCGAATCGAGTGATGCAAAATATACCAGACCTTGATTAATGATTGGCGAGGAAGTGATCCCTCTTTTTGCCTTAAAACGCCACTTCGTTTGCCCGTGAAAATCTACGCAAAAGAAATCACCTGTTTCGCATCCAAAATAAATGGAATCCTGGGAAATATAAGGTGAAGAACGAATGGGTCCGCCTGCATCCACCGACCAGGTTTTCCGGTTGGATAAAATATTTACAGCACTGAGAGATCCATCATCTGATCCTACGAAAATGTGTCCTTCAGCAACTTTTGGTGAACAACGTATGGGACCTTCTGTGTAAAAGTTCCAGGCTTGTTTTCCAGTCCTGGCAGATACGGCATATAACCGTTGATCCTCGGAGCCAAAATAAACAACACCATCATTTACTGTTGGCTTCCCAACGATGCCACCTTCCGAAGGAAATTTCCACAAAAACTGACCTTCTGAAGCATTTACTGCATAGAGATTATTATCATAAGTACCGACATATACGTTGCCATTATCATACGTGGGTGACCCGCGGATTTCATCCTCGGTTTTGAAAGTCCAAAGCGGTTTTACAGCTTGCTCAGAAATAATGGGGGTTGTTGTTCCCAGGGCGATGCGTGAAAGAGCGCCGGTTTTCTTGGCTGCGCCCATCAATGCTTCCTTCATTGCTTCCATTGACTGAAAACGATCCTCTGGATTGTATTGAAGCGCTGTTTCTACAACCGCCTCCAATTCAGGCGAAACCGAAGGATTAGTTTTTCTGATTGGTCTTTCATTGAATGTGAAAGGAGCTTCGAGCCGTGGGTCGCGGTGGGTCAGGAGGTGATGAAGTGTTGCTCCAAGCGAATAGATATCGACGATCGGGGTAGCTTCACCCCGGTATTGCTCCGGTGGTGAATATCCCTCTGTCCCGATCATTGTTCCCTTTTGGCCTTGTTTAAAAACCTTTGCGATTCCGAAGTCGACCAGCATGATATGGTTTTGCTGGTTTACCATGATGTTGGAAGGTTTCATATCCCGGAAAACGATCGGTTCGGGTTTATGGCCGTGAAGGTATTGAACGACATCGCATAATTCAATTGCCCAGGCTATCACCTGGTCTTCGGGCATGAACCCGGTAATATCTGCCAACATGGCTTCAAGATCTTTTCCATGTACATACTCGATGACAAGATATGACCGGTCGTCAAAGGTGAAATAATCAAAGATTTTCGGGATCGAGGGATGAGCCAGAGTAACAAGTATGTTGGCTTCCCGCTCAAAGTTCTGAACAATTGTTTTCCGGATTAGAGGATCTGGCGCCGAGTTGATCATTTCCTTAACAGCGACCAATTTGATAACGTTCGGAAAATGCAGGTCACGGGCTCTGTAAACAGAGCCCATACCCCCTACACCAATTACCTCTTGTATGGCATAACGGTCAACAAGGACATACCCCCCCTGGAGCTGCTGGATAGGTTGTGTCGCTTCACTGAGGTTTTGAGTTCCTTGTTGCTCGTCCAGCTTGTCCTCCCACAAAAAACCGGATTATTAAAATAATAACTTAAGATAAAAAATAATCTTCAGGCAAAACCTGATGTCTAGATTATATGCATTCCTATTTTTATTGGCAAGCTACAATTCTGATAGGTTTTCAAATTCAATTCTTCTAATAATCCTCCCGATTAATTGGGAGTCTGAGTTGAAATAGGACTCAGGTAGTCTGCTGCTGCCCACCCGTTTCGCCCTGTCTGATACGGGGCTTCCAACCTCCACCAGGTAACATCATCAACTGATTGAGGACCCCCAATTACAAGAAAAACTTCGGACTCCGTTGCAATAGATACAGTATCCCCTGACGAACCAGGGTCAGACCGGAGTCTTAATCCGGTACCTCCTGTTCTGTTTACCTGAACATAAATACCTGCGCTAATCCCATCCACCTCCACCGGGATTGTTGGGGTCAGGGATATTTCGCTGGAATCATCCTCACCTATTCCGGTTGAAGTTGGCGCGGAGATAATCTTCAATTCAGGTGTGGCATCCTTGATCTGGATCCCTGGAGGAAACACAATTGTGATCGAAATACCCAGACCAATGAATAGTGCAACCGTAAGGATAATGGTGATTAAAGCCAATAATCGCTTTCTTATTTCGACCTCCTGGTTATTCCATAATTATAGGCGCTAGAATACATATTTTGAGCATGTTATAATTTTTTCATGGATGAGTCCAATCCTCCTTCAATAATCGGTAGCCGTTATCAAATCCTAGAACTTGCAGGCCGCGGAGGAATGGCTGATATATTCCTCGCAAAAGATCTCATGTTGGAGAGGAAGGTCGCTTTAAAATTTCTCCGGCATGATTTTTCAATTGATGATACTTTTAAGCAGAAGTTCTTATTTGAAGCTCGCGCTGCAGCAAATCTTACACATGTTAATATTGTTACGATTTACGATTTTGGTTTTGAGGATGGAAGACCATACCTCGTTATGGAGTTTATATCCGGTACAGATCTAAAGACACTCATCACCCAACATGGCAAAATGTCCTACATAGAGTCACTTCCTCTAATCCTCCAGGCATGCGCTGGAATTGGTTACGCACACAGAGCAGGTTTAGTTCATTGTGATATCAAACCACACAACTTAATAATCACCCGGGATCGCCGACTCAAAGTAACCGATTTCGGTATCGCCAGGGTACTCTCTTCAATCAAACCAGATGAGCAAAGTGATCTGGTTTGGGGTTCACCCCTATATTTTTCTCCCGAACAAGCATCCGGAAAAGCTCCATCTCCTGCTTCTGATGTATATTCACTTGGTGTTGTGCTTTTCGAAACTCTCACTGGACAGACTCCTTTTTACTCAGAAGATGCGGTGGAATTGGCTGCCATGCATAGGGATCAACAACCAATCCCCCCCAGATATTTAATACCTGATCTTCCCAAATCCCTTGAAAATATCATTCTGAAGGTTTTATCAAAAGAACCTGCATCCCGCTATCGAACCGGGGATCAATTTGGCAGAGTTTTACAAACATTTTGCGATCAAAATTACATTGTTACTCCCTATTCAACTTTTAACACAAATGCTATTTCCAATTCTCAGGAATCTTCCAACCAGGAATCGTTCGACTGGAAATCAATTACATTGAGTTTCCTGGCATTATTAATGGTAGGTGGGTTGATCCCCTTCTGGTTTTACATAATTCTTAAATACGCGAATGTTTTCCAACAATGAAGAATAACAATCTTTATAAGATTTCCGCTTCAATACTCGCAGCAAATTTTCGATTTTTAGAAAACGAAATTCGTACTGCTGAATCCGCAGGAGTGGACGCGATCCACGTGGACGTCATGGATGGTGTTTTTGTCCCGAATATCTCCATGGGTCCGATGATCGTTGAGACATGTAGAAAAATCACCTCGCTACCCATTGATGTCCATCTAATGATCATTCATCCAGAAAAATATATTGATGCGTTTCAAAGTGCAGGTGCTGATAGCATCAGTATTCATATCGAGGATAATCCATTTACTGGTGAATCTTTACTAAAGATAAAACAGCTCGGTTGTCACGCCGGACTCGTGCTCAACCCGGATACTCCCCTGAATGCAATTGAGCCGTTTCTTTCAATTGCGGATTATTTTCTTGTGATGACTGTAAACCCTGGTTTTGGGGGACAAATATTCATGGAGTCCATACTCGTAAAAATTTGTGAATTAGACAAGCAACTGAACTCGATGAAAATGGAAAAGACGATCCAGGCGGATGGAGGTATCAATCCCGAAAATGTTCTCAAACTTTATCAATCCGGTGCGCGTGATTTCGTCGCTGGTCACTCAATTTTTAAACATCCTCTAGGGATCCGCGCAGGGGTAAAGTCTCTAAGAGTTGAAATAAAATAAAAAAAACGGCTTTCGCCGCTTTTACGCTTTTTGGTCATTCACTCTTGGATAAAGTCCGAATGCATTTTGTGCAAAGCACCTTTTGCGTTTTTCGACCTTGAACCATCATGGATACCTTTTGCAGGTTGGGTCGGAATTTTCTATTGGTTGAACGGAGTGAGAAGCTCCGGTTATGACCAAAAGTTGTAGTCTTGCCGCATTTTTCACACTTAGCCATTGCAAAATATCCTCTCTTGCACTAAACTTAATCGATTTGATTCCAAACTTAACAAGATTGCAGTTTACCATACTTCGTATCTTTTTTCAAGAAGCAGCGTTTAAAGACAAGGACTTGAAATGATAGATCACAACAAATCCATGGGTAATATTTTTGTTTCCCACTACGCACTAGCAACAATAGCCAGTCAATCCGCGCTTGAATCCTATGGCGTTGTCGGCATCACCGGTAAGAACATTGTGAATGGAATCGCCAAAGTGCTTGTCAAAGACCCAACTTTGGGGGTGAATGTCAACGATGCCGATGATGGGTTGATCATCGATATTTTTGTTGTTATTGAATACGGCATACGAGTTCAATCAGTCGCCAGCAGTGTTTCCGAAAATATTAAGTACCAGATTGAAAAAGCGACCGGTCTTAATGTTTTACAAGTCAATGTCCATGTTCGAGGCTTGAGAATAAGCTACACCGATTAGGATCCAGGAGATCAATGAACATGGATGATTATTCACAAGAACCTGCCCAGGAAAACCATTTCCAGGTGATCCATTCAATCGATGGACAGGAATTTAAACAATTAATCCAGGCAAGCCTTACCTGGCTGCGAACAAACCAGCAGTTGATCAATTCACTCAATGTGTTTCCGATTCCGGATGGAGACACTGGTACGAATATGCTGCTTACAATGCAGTCTGCCTACAACGAAATCGCAGAGTCCGAAGAAAAAAAGATTGGCCCGATGGCTCATGACCTCGCCCAGGGGGCACTACTAGGTGCCAGGGGAAATTCAGGGGTTATCCTATCGCAGTTGTGGCGGGGGTTTGCCCGGATACTGGATAATCTCGAACTGATGGATGTTGATTTATTGGTGAAAGGTTTGATAGAAGCCAAAAATACCGCGTACAAAGGTGTTGTTCGTCCAGTTGAGGGTACCATCCTCACTGTTGCGAAAGACATTGCATCAGCTGCAGAAGAAGCAGCATTTGAATCAAATGACCTGATGAAGGTCCTTGAAACTGTGGTTGAAGCGGCAGATGTCTCTGTTCGCCACACACCCGAACTTTTACCGATCCTCAAACAGGCTGGCGTCGTGGATTCCGGTGGAAAAGGGTTATATATAATTTTGGAGGGGATGCTGCGGTCATCCAAAGGATTTTCTTTGGAAACCCCCCTGGTATCCATTCAACCCATTGAAGGTATGAATCTTCAGAATGTAATGGAAAACGTCGAAGAGGGCCAAGATTACGAAGTCGTGGTCGATTTCAAACCGGAAGGTATTCTGGATCTACATTCGTTTTATGAGGGTCTCACAGATATTGGAACCTCTATTCAAGTAGGCGAAGGTGATGGAATTTACCGGATGCACATTCATGTCGAAACGGAACGCAGATACGAACCCATCGATTACACAATGAAATATGGGATCATCACTAAAGTCGCGATGGAGAACCTTATCGAACAAACCGGTGGCGATGGGAAAGGCAATCTTGCAGATCTAGAATTGGCAGAAGTACAACCCGGCCAAATCGCCGTAGTTGCGATTTCCCCGGGTACCGGCATCTCCCGCATTTTCGCCAGTCTAGGCGCTGCTGCAATCGTCGAGGGTGGTCAGACCATGAATCCTAGCACCGAGGAAATCCTGAGATCTTTTGAGATCCTTCCAACGGAAAAGATAATCATTCTCCCAAATAATAAAAACATCATCCTGGCGGCTCAATCCGCAGCAACCATGACAGTGAAATCTGTGGTTGTGATTCGTAGCAAGAATGTTCCCCAAGGTTTATCTGCAATCCTTAGATTGGATCCGGATGCCGATCTGGAAACCATTGAAAAACAAATGGATGAATCGCTGACAGATATTGAAACTGGTGAAATAACGACGGCTACCAGGTCAGCGGATATAAATGGTGTGGATGTGAAAGAAGGTCAAGTGATCGTTCTTCACAACGGCCAATTGATTGCGTCTACAACAAACCTCGAAGAAGCCTGTTTTGCCTTCTTACAAAGCGCTGAGACAACAAACCGGGAGCGGGTGACTATTTTTTACGGTTCCAATATCGAGCGACCTAAGGTCAATGAAATTGCCGATTTGATTCGTTCAAAATACCCGAAGCAGGAATTAGAAATTCACGAAGGTGGGCAACCATATTATCAATTTATCATATCTGTTGAATAACAGATGAATTCCACTTGTATTGTTACAGATAGCGCAGCTCAATATCCTTACCCATCATTCCCCGGCCGGGATTCAATCCACGTTCTAACATTACCTATTCAAATTGGGGGACAAATCCGTGAGGATTACCAGGAAATTAAAGTAAGTTCTTTACCTCATATTTGGGAAAAACCGGATCCTCCTCAAATTCAACCTCCCCCGCAGGAAGGGATCCATCACCTCCTTACAGCATTAAATCAGAAGTATAGCGATATTATCATACTTACCCTTTCCTCCCGATTGAATGGAACTTACGTTGCCATGGAAAACGCTGTTCAAAACTTCACCGGGAGTGCAAGGATTTTTTTAGTCGATACGCAAACAATTTCGATTGGGCAGGGTTATCTCGTTGAGCAAGCTGCCAGGGGGATTAGCAGCGGGTTGTCTGCAGCGGAAATCGAACAGGACATCAGGAAATCAATTCCCCATATATTCAATCTTTTATGTACGCCTTCTCTATCGTATCTTTTCCATTCAGGGATAATCGATCAACCTCAGTCAACGGTTAGTGATTTCTACAATCTTTATCCATTATTCGTCCTTGAAGATGGGCAATTCACTCCATTATTAAAGGTTAGAAATTATCGGGCAGCTTTGGAATCTTTCCAGGAATTCCTGGGTGAATTCGAGAATCTGAAGCATATTTCAATAATCCAGGGAGGCACGATTCCTCCGCAGGATATTAGGATGATCAAACAATTTTGTGATGAGATTTTTCCTGATACCCCCTTTAGTGAACATCAATTGAATTCATATTTAGGGACGCTTTTCGGACCGGCATTTCTTGGACTCTTCATTGCTGAGAATAATACCTAAAATCCGGTAATCAAATTTTTTCCTTACGGTAGAATCTTTTTATGCCATCACCGGTCGAGAATCTTAGGAAATTCCTCAATCTTGAAATTAAACGAAATTGTGATAATCGAGCCATTGTAGGCGGTTTGGATAAAATCCTTCCTGTTTGGAAGCGAGATGCTTCGCTTTACAATCTCTCACCGGTTATAACCGTCCAAATTACTAACTGCATTCTTGCTTATTCAGACCTTTCTGAAAGTGAGCGTCCTGCTGCAATTGCTGATATGCTCATGTTGCTGGATGGAAAACCACTAATTACGGAAAATGAACCAGTTGAAGTCGTTGATTCGGGAACCGGTACCGGGAATCCATCAGAACAGTTGAAACCAATTCCACCTCCAACTATTAATTTACCTATTCGAGGAAACCCCCAATCGGTCTCAATTAATCACCATGAAGAGCAAACCGGGTTGGATGCCCCGTTGACCGTACTTCAAGGAATTGGTCCAGCCAAGGCATCCATGCTTCGGTCATTGGGCATGGAAACCCTTGAAAATCTTTTATACTTTTTTCCCCGGCGCTACGATGATTATTCCCGCTTAAAACCGATTAACCGGTTGACTGTAAAAGAAAATGTCACGATTATAGCCACGGTTCAAAGTGGGGGAACCTATAAACGGGGAAAACCCCCTCGGGATATCACCGAGATTATCGTCAGTGATGGCACAAGTCCACTCAGGTTGATCTGGTGGAACCAAACCTGGCCGATCAGGACCTATCGGCCTGGAATGCAAGTTGTAATTGCCGGACGGGTTGATCTATATCTTGGAAGGTTCGTGATATCCAATCCTGATATCGAACAGATCGAGCAGGAGCATCTTCATACTAATCGAATAGTCCCCGTCTATCCATTAACATCCGGCCTTACCCAAAAAGCAGTCAGGAAATTGATGTATGAGACAGTCTCCTTCTGGGCACCACGGGCTCCAGAATTCCTGCCTGCTTCTATCCGAAATTCCGCGGATATTGAAACACTGCCTCTAGCATTGAGGCAGATCCATTTCCCGGACTCTCTCGATACCTTGGATCAGGCTCGCAACCGGCTTGCTTTTGATGAAATATTCCTGATACAGCTTGGAGTGCTCCAACAAAAATTTACCTGGCATTCTCTGCAAACAGAAAAAATAAATGTTTCTCCAGAACAATTGAAGCATCTGGTGAAGATACTCCCCTTTGAATTAACCGGGTCGCAAAAGAAAGCAGTCGATCAGATATCCTTGGACCTGGCATCCGAGCACCCCATGAACAGGTTGCTGCAAGGAGATGTTGGGTCTGGTAAGACGGTGATTGCTGGACTGGCAGCTTCAATTATTGCAGACAACAAATCGCAGACCGCTCTTCTTGCGCCTACCAGCATCCTTGCCGGACAGCATTTCCAGACGCTTCTCCGGTTGTTCGCGAATGATGATAATGACATCTATCCATTCAAAAAAGATGAGATCCGCTTGCTGATAGGCGATACCCCTGAACCGGAAAAGGCAGAGATCCGTGAGAAGTTGGGTTCCGGTGGGATCAAGCTTCTGATCGGGACCCATGCCCTACTGGAAGATCCTGTAGTTTTTAATAACTTAAAGCTGGTGGTCATTGATGAACAACATCGTTTTGGAGTGGAGCAGAGATCAGCATTGCGCAGGAAAGGAAAGAATCCCCATCTGCTGGTAATGACTGCGACCCCGATCCCACGCTCGCTAGCACTCACAGTTTATGGTGATCTGGATGTTGCGATACTTGATGAGATGCCGGTCGGACGCATTCCTGTGGAAACTAACATCATTTACCCTCTGGAAAGGGAACGCGCCTACATCTTCATTAGCTCCCAGATCAAAAAAGGCAGCCAAGCATTTATTGTTTATCCACTGATCGATCAGGGAGATAATGACGAGTTTCTCTCCGCAGTAACAGAATTTGAAAGACTGCAAACGGATATTTTCACAGAATATCAATTGGGTTTACTGCACGGTCGTCTAAAGTCTGATGAGAAAGATCAGGTGATGGAAAAATTCCGGAAAAATGTGATTCAAATCCTTGTGACAACAACTGTGATCGAAGTCGGAGTGGATATTCCCAATGCAACGGTCATGCTAATTGAAGGAGCCAACCGGTTTGGGCTTGCCCAACTCCATCAACTTCGCGGCAGGGTCGGTCGTGGATCTGAAAATTCGTATTGTTTGCTGATTCCCGATACGGAAAATGCGATTGAAAATCAACGCTTATCTATAATGGCTGAGACAAATGACGGGTTTCTGCTTGCCGAGAAAGATCTTGAGCAGCGTGGTCCTGGGGAATTCCTTGGAACCCGGCAATCCGGTTATACTCCATTGAGAATGGCTAATCTTTCCGATATCCGCCTTATCGAAAAAGCCCGCGCCGAAGCGCAATCACTTTTTGAACAAGACCCGACATTATCGGATCCTTCATTGAAACCCTTGATTCAAAAAGTAAATGATTTTTGGTCGCCGGGGAAAGGCGACATCAGTTAGGAGGAATATGGTCAGAGCTGTCTTTCCGGGAACATTCGATCCAATCCATTTTGGACACATTGATATTGCAACGCGCGCATCCAAGATTTTCGATGAAGTTTTGGTGGCAGTATACGACCGTCCATTAAAAAATCTCTTATTTCCCCCTGAAGAACGAATCCGCATGGTTAAGGCATCTTTTTTTGATCATAATAATATTCGCGTCACGGGGTACAGCGGTTTAACGGTAGATTTTTGTAAAAAAGTAGATGCTCAGGTGATCGTCAGGGGTCTCAGGGTTTTTTCTGATTTCGAACACGAGTTCCGTATGGCGCTTGCCAACCACCGCCTCGCCGCCGATATTGAAGTGATCGCCCTCATCACAAGCGAGGAACATTCCTTCCTTTCGTCCTCCACGGTTAGGGAAATCGCTGCCCTGGGGGGTGATATAAGCAGCATGGTTCCGCCATTAATTTTAAAAGCGCTCCGGGATAAATACTCAGAGATAGGTGATTCCCGAAATGATCTCCCCATAACTTCTCTCAGGGATTAATACGCTATAATTAATTTGGCGTAATTATTGCATCTTCCTTCTGTAAGCTTGAGGATGAGGAGAACTCCATGGATATCTTGCATCTCGTAGACAGGCTTGAAGAGCTTTTTGATGAAAGCCGGCCAATCTGGTTCACCCATAGCGTAATGATTGACGAAGATAAGATTCTGGATCTTATCGACCAGATGAGGGTGTCCATCCCGGAAGAGATTAAAAAATCACAACAGTTATTGGCACAGAGTGACCG
>Ga0209254_10004186_pt1 | contig 13208 bp, 12 predicted proteins | sample FrelakmetDIP11DI_FD_187148 | JGI IMG/M metagenome (GOLD analysis project Ga0209254, IMG submission 187148) | Freshwater lake sediment microbial communities from the University of Notre Dame, USA, for methane emissions studies - DIP11 DI (SPAdes)... | ecosystem: Environmental > Aquatic >...
GTTGAAGCAGGAGGTGTATGCACTCTATCTCGCCTCCAGGGATCGGAGGGTTCCCTGGTATGCCCGGGTGGTTGCAATCGTTGTTGTGGCCTATGCCTTAAGTCCTATCGATTTAATTCCAGACCCCATTCCGGTGCTGGGTTATTTGGATGACCTGATCTTGATTCCCTTGGGGATTGCTCTGGTGATAAAGCTGATTCCAGCCGAGGTGCTGCAGGATTGCCGGGGAAAGGCGGCATCGACCATGAGGGCCGGAAAACCCAAGAATTGGGTTGCCGGAGGAATCATCATTCTGATCTGGGTGGGCTTATTCGTTTTTACTTTCTTGTGGTTTTTTTTCTGATCAACGAAGTTGCGGAGGAGGATTGCATGACTGAGACCTTTACCTTGGCCGCCTTATGGCTTGCCCTCGCCGTCGTCTCCACCATCATTGCCAATCATCTCAAAATATCCATGGCGCTGGTTGAAATCTGTGTGGGCATTGCCGTCGGTTTTACGGCCGAACGCTTTTTCGGCTCCGACGCGCTGGGCGCAAATGTCGAGTGGCTGCGGTTTCTGGCGGCTACCGGGGCTGTGCTTCTGACCTTTCTGGCCGGCGCGGAGCTCGAGCCGACGGCGCTGCGCGCCAAGTGGAAAGAAGTGACCGTGGTGGGCCTCTTCAGTTTTGCGGCGCCTTTTTTGGGCTGCGCCGCTTTGGCCTATTATCTTTTAGGGTGGGATTCCAGGGCGAGCTGGCTTGCCGGGGTGGCGCTCTCCACCACGTCCATGGCCGTGGTCTACGCCGTCATGCTGGAGACCCGCTTCAACCGCACCGAATACGGCATGGGGATTCTGGGGGCGTGCTTCGTCACCGACTTGGGCACGGTGATCGCACTGGGCCTCATTTTCGCTCCGTTTACATACAAGACCGCTATTTTCGTCGTCGCGAGCGCAGTGGTGATCGGCCTGCTGCCGTTTCTCACCAACTGGATCAGCCAACGCTACGCCCACCGGACGGCCGCCGTTCGAGCCAAATGGGTGCTGTTGGTGCTCTTCGGGCTCGGAGCTCTGGCGCTTTGGTCGGGGAGCGAAGCGGTGCTGCCGGCTTACATTGCTGGAATGGTGCTGGCAGGCATGGCATCCGAAGACCGCCTGTGGGTGCGCCGGATGCGCACCCTGACCATCGGCTTTCTGACCCCCTTCTACTTCATCCGCGCCGGCTCCCTGGTGTCCCTGCCGGTGGTGGTCGGCGGGCCCATCGTGTTCCTGCTGCTGCTCGGGGGCAAGGTGGCGAGCAAGATCTTCGGGTTGTATCCGGTGGTCGCGAAATTCCGGCAGGATCGCAACGAACGCTGGTTCTACACCCTGTTGATGTCGACCGGGCTCACCTTCGGGACGATTTCGGCCATCTACGGTCTGACCAACGGGATCGTGTCACGGGAGCAGTACTCGTTTCTCGTGGCCACGGTGATCGCCAGCGCCGTGGTGCCCACGCTGGTGGCCACCCTGGCCTTCGTCCCCCGGCACTTGATGCCGCAGACCCCTCCCGCCGCCGAACTGTCCCAATCCGTCGAGGTGTGCGCCCCCGACCCACAGACCGATGGACTGGCGGACGAATAAGAATTGTCGGATCGGCTAAAATAAATGGAAAAAGACCGGGCGGAAACCGAGCTGCTCTCTAAAGGACTCTTGCGGAAATCAGCGCTTGAAATCCAGCACCAGGCTGCGGGTGGCCTTGGAGTGGTCCGCGCCGGAATCGTCAAAAGCAGCCATGGCGAAGCTGAACCGCCTGCGGACGTCGAAGGCGACATCGTCTTCCTGGCCGGTGTTGAATTTGCGGTGCAGCATGACCGTCCAGCGGCCGTCGGCGTGGCGGCTCTCGGCTTTGACATCAAACCTTGATGCGCTCGGCTTCACGGGGAGCCGGTAGGGTATCACGTCGCCCGCCCTGAAGATGGAGTAGTCCGTTATAGGGACGGCTTCCTCCAGGAGAAGGAACCCGGGCACCGATGGTCTGCGGGCAGGGTCCTGCATGTAAAGCGGTCGCGAGCCGTCGGGTGTTTCGTTCTTGATATCCCCGCCGTCGCCCGCATCCGCTCTTCGGCCGGTTTCACGGTAGGAGCCGGTCGGGTTGCCGGCCACCGTGAGCCAGCCGTCATCGGCATGCCGATAGGGCGCCGAACGGGCGGCCTTCCAATGCCAGAGGTCGCCTTTTTCAACCGGACTTTTGGTAGCCAGGTGCCACTGACTGCGGGGCAGATCCGCCGGGCTGTGGCAGACCACGGAACAGCTCTTGGATGAAAACTGATTGATCCTGGCGATCTCAAAAAGCAGCGCGATTCGGTCCTCGTCCCCCTTGAGGTGGACCCATTGCGTTCCGTCAAACTGCCACGACTCCTTGACGGTGCTGCAAGTCGGATCCTCCCAGCTAAGAAGGAAGTAAAGTTCGTCGTCCGTGAAGAGGGCTTTGGTTGAAACGGTTCCCTTGACGTCGGCCATCTCAAGGCGGCCCGCGACGGGAACCTGCACCGGAGCGACGCGCTGCCAGGCAGGATCATCGATCCCGGCAGGCGGTGTTTTCACGTAGCGGGCCGTAATCGTCAAGACTCCGGTATCATCCGGCGCGGGCGCTGCTGCAAACACAATGGCAGCGCCAATCAGTGCAGCGATTCCCACGATTAGCCATTTAAACATGGCCCACCTCTACGGCTTTTCAGGAAGCCGATTTGAAAATCCCCCTAACCCCCTTTTTCAGAGGGGGAACAGGAAGGATCAATGTTCAGGCCGAACGAAGTGCTCGACATATCCTATGACGGACAGGGCAGTCAGAGCAGCCAGAACAACCGCGGTTGCGACCATCACACCCATGCGCTTAGAAGGGTGGCGTTCGGGCGAGCGGTCCAGATAGGGCAGCGCCCCCAGTAAAAAGACCAATCCGCCGGGAATAATCGCCGACCCGATAACCATGAACGGGCCTTTGAATATGGCGACCAGTTGGTTCAGAAATAACACCCACCATTCCGGGCGGGGAATGAATGCTGAGTCCGTGGGATCGGCCGGATCGCCTAAAGCCGCCGGCCACTGCCAGGCAACAAGCCCCAATCCGACCGCTGACACAATGAAAACCGCCAGCCAGCGGTTGACGATGGTCGGCAGGAAAGGCACTTTCGGACGAGGGGCCGCGCCTGCCGTAAGGGGTTCCGACAGCCCGCGGGTCCCCAGGAAATACAGGTGCAAGCCGATCAGCAGAACAAGGGCGCAGGGCAACACAAGTATGTGCAACACGTAAAGGCGGGTCAAGGCGACGATTCCGGTCAGGGGGCCGCCGCGAAACAGCTGCACGAGGAAATCCCCGGCCAGCGGAATGGAGGCGATGATGCTGAAACGCACCTGGGTTGACCAATACCCCTTCTGGTCCCAGGGCAGCAGGTCGCCGGTAATGATGAACAGCGGCATCAGCAGGAAGAACGCCACCCCCGAGATCCAGACGATTTGCCGGGGGGCCTTGTAGGCCCCCAGGATAAGCGCCCTCAGCAGGTGCAGCCCCATGACCACCAGCAGGAGGTTCCAGGCATAGTGATGCACACCGCGCACCACGTTTCCCAGGGGGAGGCTGAACTGGAAATAATCGACGCTGTCATAGGCCATACCCGGAACCGGTGTATAAGCTAAAGCCATCAAGGCCCCGGACAGGAACAGCAGGCCAATCAGCGCCAGCTGCAGGGCTCCGAAAAACCGGTGCCAGCAGATGGCATCCGCAGGCACCTCCACCTGGAGCAGTTGTGCAATACTTGCCCGGGACGCTGCAACGGTCGATCTCTCCTCCGTGGTGCTTGTCTCCACTTCGGTCATCGCATTCCATCCGGGGAAGGTTATTCATCAAGGGCGTTGAAAAACAAGCATCGAGCCGTCAGCCCAGGCGCGCGGCGCTTTGGAAAGCGCAGCATATTCACCGATATGTGAGCATTGCCAAACGCCGCGCAACGCCGGATCACGGCTTGAGGCGTCTTTTTTCGAACCCCTTGCTATTTCTTGAATTCCAGGGTCAGCACCTCCGAATCGTACGAGTCCTGATCCTTGGAGTCGTCGAACAGCGCCATGGCAAAGCTGTATTTCTTCTGGGGGTTGAAGGCCACATCGTCATCGTTGCCCGTGTCCAGCTTGCGGGAGAGCATTACCGACCATGCGCCGTCGGCATAGCGGCTGACGGCCTTGATGTCGCCGAACGAGCCTTCTGCGGCCACCGGCATGCGCGAGGTGACGACGTCACCGGCCTTGAAGACCGAATAGTCGGTGATTTCGACCGCGTCCGCTGCCAGCAGGATGTTGTTTTTGGCCAGCTTTTTTCCCGGTGCCAGCATGTACATGGGCTTCGATTTGTCCGCGGTCATGTTCTGCTTGTCGCCGCCTTTTCCGGCATCCGCCTTGCGGCCGCCCTTGGTGTCGCTGATCTTGGCCAGGTAGCCGTCGTCGGCGTAACCGGCCGGATCGGAGCGGGCCGCCTTCCAGTGCCACAGGTCTCCCTTTTCGGCGTCGGTCGCGGTTCCGAACTTGCCCTCCTTGGCGTTGGGCGCTCCCGGCGGGACATGGCACGTCACGGCGCAGCCCTTGGTGGCGAAATTGTTGATGCGGTTGATCTCGAAGAGAAGCGAAATCCGGTCCTCGTCGCCTTTCAAGCGCGACCAGGCCTGACCGTCGAACTTCCAGGCTTCCTTGGTCACACTCAGAGTAGCATCTTTCCAATTGAACAAGAAATAAATCTCATTGTCTGTAAAAACGGCTTTGGTGTTCACCGCGGCTTTTTTGCCCGCAAAGACCTCCTTGCCTTCGAAGGGCACATCGAGGGCATTGATTTTTCCCCACATGGGATCATCCAAGCCAGTGGGGGCGGCCTTCGAGTAGACAGCGGTCAGGGTCTGTTTGGCGGCGCCGGTGACGTTGTTGGAGAAAAGGAACAGCCCTAAAACGCTCAGCAGGACACAGGTCAGAATTCCAAGTTTCGTTGGTTTCTGCATGATTCGCCTCCTTCGCCCGATGGCGGGCGCAGATTAAAGGGTTATGTGAACCAGAAGTTTGCCCTCTTCGATTTTGTGCGGCAGGAGAAAAAGCGGTTTCTTCGGAGGGCCTGCCACCGGCTGCCCGTCCGGGGCGAACCGACCGGTGTGGCAGGGGCACTCGAACATGCGGGTGTCCTTGTTCCAGATGACATTGCAGGCCAGGTGGGAGCAGGTGGATGAAAAGACTTTGACGCCGGCCTGGGAATCGGCCTTGGCCCAGACAAAGCCGCGCTGCGGCAGATCAATCCAGCCGTCCTTCACCATGAATTCGTATGACAGCATGCTGAAATCATCCGGGCTCAGCTTGTCCGCCTTGCCGAAATCGAACCACTTGCCGACGCCTTTCTTGAGAGAGGGAAGGACAATCGTGGACACAAAAGGGATCGCCGCCAATACGACCGCGCCGCCTGCCAGAACGGAGGTCGTGAGAAAGGCGCGGCGAGAGATGCGGAATTGATTTTCTTCCGTGACTTGCTGGAAGATTCTGGCCTTGTTCTCTGTCATGGCCGCTGCTCTTTGTGGTGGGCGAAGGGGTGAAGCATCCTGCCGGTGGGGGAATCCGAACTCCATCGGTATGCTATCAGCTCAAAGCTGGCACAGTTATAGAAAGCAAGTCAAGAAAAAATTCAGGTTCAATCATTTTTCATGAACATGGAGTTCATGAAAAATGGGTCGTCGAAGTGGCGTTCGCCCACAAAGGCCACGGCGTGGCGCCCCCACTGGCGCATGGCGCCCGGGGAGACGACGCCGGTGGGCCAGAGGATGAAGCGCTCCAAGCGTTCGCTGCCCGGCGCGAGGCTGTCCGGGCCGAACATGCTCCGGCGGCCGCCTTTGGTATCGGGAAGGCTGCGAAGTTCGTCGTAGTCCGCGAGAGAATAGACCGCGGTTTCGGGCAGCGACCGGCGAGCGGCAGGGTAGAGGTGCCGGACATAGTGGGTCCGGCTTTCCATGGCCACGGTGATGCGCTCCTCTGAAGGCATCGACTCCGGCGCTTTGAGGATCAGCGGCGGTTCGGCGTAGTCGATCTTTTCGCGGACCTTGAGCCGCCGGGTGGGATGGGCGCTGTAATAGCAGCCGCAGTTGTGGATCGTTTCGTAGAGCAGGGGCTCCCCGTTTCGGTCCAGCGTGACGCGGTAGTTCAACCCGTCGAGCAGCCCGCCATAGATGTCCAGGGAATGCTCCTTGGGCCGGGCGGGAAACCAGATAATATAGTTCAGCTGGGTCAGGATCTCCCGGCCGAATCGGGTAAAAGAAAGCAGCGTGTATGTCCGCGGCTGCCCGGTGTCGATGGCGAGTTCGCCTCCCGGCGCCCAGACCGGGGCGCCGATGCGGTCGTACTCGGCCTCCGTCGGGACTTCCCAGACCGGGGCATACATGTTGAAAATGGATTCCAGATCGGCGGGTGAGTAGTCGGGTATGCCCAGGGCATCGCGTTCCGCCTGCGCGACGATCCGGCGCAGATCCGGGCGGCCGGCGGCTCTCTGCGGGACGTAGCGGATGGCCCGCCAGCCGACCGGTGGCTCGGTTGAATACGCCCCGCGCGCCTCGGCGTGCCAGTTCTCCACGCCATGCGAAACCAAAAGACTGGTCAACGGATAGAGGCCCAGGACCCGCGGCAGAGCCAGGTACTCGTCCGGTACTTTAGTTTTATCTCTCAGCACCATCCGGGATTCGGCACCCTGAAAGTCCGCGGCCTTCAGGAGGTTGCCGCAACCGGCGACCCTGGCGTTGAGTTCAGCCTCACTGTTTCCAGGGCCGGCGAGTTGTCCGGCCGCTGCCGGCAGGTTGGCGATTTCATGCCGGCGGGCCTCCTGATCGAGCGCCTGCATCCGGTCCACCCACGCATCGAAAGCGGCCCTGTCCGCAACCGCATCGCTGCTAAATGACGCCAGAAAACGATTCGTGCGCAGGTAGGGATGCCCTTCCACTCTGAAGGCGCCCGAATCCAATGCCTGATTCTCCGATGCACGTCTATCCAGCGACGCGAAGAAGTCCGCGCACTCCCCTAACGCGGCGCCAAAGCCGATGTGGGGTGAACGGGTCGGCGCCGGAACAATGCTGCAGCCCGCCAGCAGAAGGGCCAGAAGAGCGAGGTATATGCTTCGAATTTTGCCCATAAGATAGACGCCCCGCAATTTCGGAAGATAGGAAAAGATAACGCAGCCTGCGCCGTTGTCCAAAAATAGTCGGCTCGCAAACAGAGGCCGTCGTTTATACGACAATTCTTGACATTCAAAATTTTTTGATTATTCTAATTAAATAAAAATCACGAAACGGCCGGAGGTGATCCGCATGGCGGCCAAAAAGAACAAAGCGTTGTCGTGTTTTTCGGGCGTCGGCCCTGGGTGCTGCCAGGTGGAGGCGATGGTCAGCGTGGACGATAAGGGCCAGATGGTGCTGCCCAAGACCATCCGCGAAAAGGCCGGTATCCAGCCGGGGGACAAGCTGGTGCTCATCGGCTGGGAGAAGGACGGGCAGACGTGCTGCATCACCATGGTCAAGGCCGATTCGCTCGCCGGCATGGTGAAGGGCATGCTGGGGCCGATGATGAAGGACATGATAACGTCCTGAGGATGAGTTGCTTCAAAATGCATTTTCGCCGGAGGCGGTGATGGAACACCAGGAGATCAAAAACAAGGTTAAGGAAGGCTACGGCCGCGTCGCCATGGAAAACAGGCCCTGCTGCGGGGCCCCGTCGTCCTGCTGCGGCTCGAATGCCTCGATCCAAACGATCGGGGAAATGATCGGCTACTCAAAAGAAGAGATGAATCGGGTCCCGGAAGGGGCGAATCTCGGTCTCGGCTGCGGCAATCCGGTGGCGTTGGCGTCTCTGCGGGAGGGGCAGACGGTATTGGACCTCGGCTCGGGGGCGGGGTTCGACTGTTTTCTGGCGGCCAAAGCGGTCGGCGAACAGGGCCGGGTGATCGGGGTGGACATGACCCCGGAGATGGTCAAGAAGGCCTGGGAGAATGCCAAAAAGGGCGGATATCGCAACGTCGAGTTCCGGCTGGGCGACATCGAGTACCTGCCTGTGATCGACAACTCGGTGGATGTCATCCTTTCCAACTGCGTCATTAACCTGTCCCCGAACAAACCCCAGGTATTTTCGGAGGCGTTCAGGGTGCTGAGACCGGGGGGGAAGCTTACGCTCTCCGACGTTGTGCTTCTGCGGCCGCTGCCTCAGGTCCTGGCAGGATCTGCTGCGGCGTATCTCGGCTGTGTCGCCGGCGCCAGCCTTAAAAATGACTACCTCGACATGCTCAAAACCGCCGGCTTTGCCGATGTGGAGGTGGTCGGCGAGAGCCCATTCTATCTGGGAGAAGCGGCGGCGGACCCGGTCGTCCAGGCGATCATCGCAGAGGCCAAGCTCACACCCGAAAAGATCAAAGAAGTTGGGGAATCAATTGTGAGCATCAAGATCGTTGCGACCAAGGCGGTCTGAACTAAGGAATCCGAACACATGGCGTTCGGATTCCTACCGGTATATATTAATCAAGAATCTGCACCCATTGAAAGGTCAGCATAAGGGATTCTGGTCCGTTTCGGTTTCAGGCAACTGGCGGGTTGTTTTCAGGTTTGAAAATAGCGATGCCGTGGATGTCGATTATCTCGATTATCACTGAGGAGTCAAAAACATGGTAATGTATGATCCGCCTCATCCCGGCGAAGTGATAAAGGAGCTTTGCCTGCAGCCATTAGGGTTAACCGTGACGGATGCCGCCAGGGGTTTGGGCATATCCCGGAAGACGCTGTCCGCCCTGCTTAATGGTCGTTTCGGGATCTCGCCGGAAATGGCGATCAGGCTTTCAAAAGCCTTTGGCGGCAGTGCGGAGAGTTGGCTGATCCAGCAAGCCCAATATGATCTGTGGCAGGTGATGCAGAAGGCTGATGAGATTGAGGTAAAGGCTTTCGCATCTTGACGCGAAAGTGCGAATAGAAAACGTCCTTATTTTTCGATTGTGAGCATCAAAGTGGTTGCGACCAAAGCCGCTTGACCATGAACGCGGAACTCAGCGGACAAATCCCCGCGAATTCCTTGGTGTCCATAATGGCGGGGGGTGCTTCCTCCCTTGGAATCTTGACATACCCCCGCCGCAGGAAAAAGGATTCGGCGGTGGTGGTCAGCAGATAAAGAGACTTGATTCCGTGATCTTGTGCATGGCGCTCGGCGTGGGCGACCAGACGTGAGCCTAAGCCGGCGCCGCGATGGGCTGCGGCCACCGCAAGCGAACGCAGCAGCGCCACCTCGTCATAAAGTTCAAGCCCGACTATCCCTAAAAGCTCGCCACTGGAAGCAAACCCGAAAAAATGGTGCAGATGTTGCGCGGAGATATCCGCAATCGGCAAGCCCGATGCGGACAGCAGGTTTCTTACAGCGGTTTCTTCCGGATTGGTAAAGATGTCCATATTGTCTCCAAGGAAGTTGATTTATTTTTCTGTGGGAGCGGCATCTTGCCGCGATGTTGTCGAGGCTGGACCCCGGCTTTCGCTGGGGCAGGCGCCACTCCCACAAGGAACAAACCTCCTCGCCGATAAAGTGGCGCTGCACGCCATGACCCGCTACTCCGCCGAAGTAATTATTGCTGAGAAAGCTGAATCAAGGCTGAAAGCCTTTCCCACAAAAACTATGCTTCATTGGCTACAGGCCGCCGCCGCGCGCTTGGATAGATAATTAGAGAAGGTTCGCCTTTAAAAGCTTGAGCCCCTCTTCCCGGGCATGAAGGATGCGCTTGATGTCAACTCCTTCCAGTTCGGGCCGTTTCAGGATGACATCACTCAAGGCCTTACGGTAGATCATGTATTCGTCCTTGGCGGGAATGGTGGCCTCGACGCGGTCCGTGAAGAGAAAGTCATCTATCGGCCGGTTTTTTCCGTTGCGGTTCCCCTCGGTAAGATCAACCCGGTAGTCTTCATATTCCAGAAAACAGTGGATCATCGGCAAATAAGGCAGGCCGTATTCGGCCAAAATTTTATCTGTCCCGGTCACAATCGCTTCGGTCATCGCGTAAATCCCGACCCCCCGCGTGATGGGCAGGCCAAGCTCGGCCGCCAGCGAGGCGATCACCGCATGCTTGGTGGTACAGGTGCCCATCTTCTCCTTGAACAGGATCATCAGGTCGTCGCGGTCCGAGTTATAACCATACGGCAGTTCGTGAACATACCGGCAGGCTTTTATAAATCTGCCGGCGCCGAGGCTTAAGAACATCTTTGAGATTGGGCCGGTGTCATTGATCTCTTTGTCCGGAAACACATTGAATGAATTCATTTCACTATAGCCCCTAAGGATTATCGGTGGTTGAATTGAAAGATCTTTACGCCGATAAAGGTCTGGCGCATGCTTCGGTTAGAAAATGATGAGGGATGAAAAATTTAAATTGTCTAAATGAGTTCTGCTCAAACTAGAGCGGATCAGAAAGGGCTCGCTTAAGTCGAAAGACCAATGGGGGCAAATCGTCTTGGAGGATGGTCCAGAGGATGTCAAAATCGACCTCGTCATAACCATGGATCAAGCGATTGCGAAGGCCGGTAATCTGCACCCAGGGCACATCCTAGAGCAAACTGCGCGCGCTCTCGGATGTTCGTGAGGCAGCCCGACGATCTCTAAAAGTCGCACGAGTGAAAGATTCAGCTGTCGGTCGTTATCCAAATCTTCTCGATTTCGGCCCTTGACCATATTCTGGGAAGATTTATCTCCGGGCGGTTCATAGGTGGTGCTCCCCTTAGTTCTTGACCACGGAACCACTTGAAATGTCAACAGGAAAAGCTCCGTGTGATTTCAAATGATCACATTGAACAAATAGCCCACCACGAGAATCCCGAACCCGACCACCCCGACAAAGGTGACGATCAGCCGGATCTTCAGAACCTTGCGCAGGATGATCATCTCCGGCAGGGACAGCGCGATGACGCTCATCATGAAGGCGAGCACCGTGCCCAGGGCCGCTCCCTTGCCCAGCAGCGCCTGGACGACCGGGATCATCCCGGCCGCATTGGAGTACATCGGGATGCCGATGAGCACCGCGATCGGCACCGACCACCAGGCGTCCTTGCCCATGACGGAGGCTAAAAAATTCTCGGGCACGTAGCCGTGGATGAGCGCGCCCACGGCGATTCCGAGGACGATCCATTTCCACACTTTGCCGACGATGTCCTTGACGGCGTCCAAACCGTAACGCACCCGGTCCCGCAGCGTTTGGGGTCCGGATTCGACCTGCGCTCCGACCGCACGGACCTCGGTCACCCAGTCTTCGATGTGACGCTCCATTTTCAACCGCCCGATGACCCAACCGGCGACCATGGCGATGGCAAGCCCGGTGCCCATGTAAATGGCGGCCACCTGCCAGCCCAGGAGGCCATAGAGCAGGACTACCGCAACCTCGTTCACCATGGGCGCCGAAATCAGGAATGACAAGGTAACACCCAACGGTATCCCGGCCTTCACAAAACCGATAAAGAGCGGAATGGCCGAGCAGGAACAGAACGGGGTCGCTACACCCAGCAACGCGGCCAGGATATTGCCCACCGATTCTCTTTTCCCCGCCAGGATCTGACGCGTACGTTCCGGCGTGAAAAAGGAGTTGATGATGCCGACCCCGAACACCACGATGGTGAGCAGCATCAGGACCTTGGGCGTGTCGTAGATGAAAAATTCGACTGCCGCGGCAAGATGCGAGCCCCGGCTCAGCCCGAAGAGATCGTAGGTCAGGTACTGCGCAACCGGCAAAAGGCTCTGATAGACCAGCCACCACGCGGCCAGAGCTGCGATAAAAACAGCGGCCTCGGTTGGCTTTATTTTTTTGGGGACTGCTGCGGCCTCTGTGGAAAATGCCGCCTTCGGCCCGGCGCAGCAGGTTTTGAATTCGGCCATTGGTTTCAGTTCCATGTGTATCCCCTCAGCAATAATCTCGCGTTTGAGCCGCGCGAGCAGTGTGTCCGCCAGGGAGTCATCTCGCAGCGCTTTGACCGCGATCTGGCTGCCATGAACGGCTATTATTGGAATTTGTTACCCGTGTGCCTTGAGCCGTGCGCCCTGCGCCTTGGCCTTATATCCCTCCCAAAGAACTTCAAGCGGGTGAAGCACCTTACACGATAGCAGCTGCTGGAACTGCAGCCGGCAGCTGAGGCAGTCGGTCACGAGGATTTCCGGGTTCATCTCTCTTATTTTGCCGATCAGCCGACTGCCCAGCTCGATCGAAGATTCGTGGAAGTCTCGCTTGAAACCCATGACCCCGGCCAATCCGCAGCAGTAAAGATTCCCCGTGATCGCGTCGATCTCCAGGCCGGGGATCAATCCCAGCAGGTCCAGGTACGGCTGCCCGAATTCCTGCTCCCGCTGGTGGCAGGGGGGGAAATAGACGACCCGCTTATCAGCGGCGCCAAATTCGGTTCTCAGCCCGCCGGCCGCCTGCAGGTGGAGCAGGTATTCGCCGGCGTCGAAGGTCTTTTCGGCCAGGGCCACACGCTTCAGCGGGTCGAGTGCCGAAAAATAGCCTTCGTCCTTCAAAATGTTCTTATAGATGGTCTTGTCGAACATTTCGATTTTTCTCGGCCGGGCTCCGCCGGGCCTGGGTTTGACCGGCACCTGGATGAACTTGGGGTCGCCTCCGGCCGCCGCCTGGTATGCGTGCGAATAGTAGGCGCCCTCGGCCAGCAGGCTCCGCAGCATGAAGCTGCAGGTCGGGCAGGAGCAGAGGATTTCGAAACCGCCGGCGACGGCGTCCGCCAGGATGTCCAGGTTGTGCCTGGCGAATTCCATCGTGAGGCTTCGATCGCCTTCCAGGAAGCTCGGCATTCCGCAGCATTTATGGTCCGGGCAGTAGACCTGCACGCCGTTGTGCCGCAGCACTTCAACCGTCGCTTGGGCCACCTCAGGAAAAAGATATCTCGCGGTGCATCCGGTGAAGTAGACGACCCTTCGGTCCTGCCTCGTATCCGGCTTGGAGCAAAGTCCCCGGCCTCTGGCCCATGCCGAGAAATTCTCCCCGGGGAATTCCGGCAGCCTGCGGTCTCGGTGGATGCCGAGCGTTTCCTTTATCCGGCCGCCCAGGCCGCTGCGCAGCAGCCGGTTGGCGATGCCCGGCAGGGCTCCGCACAGCCTGCCGATGCGCTCGACGTCTTCGACGGTGCGTACGCCGAACTTCAGCCCGTCGCGTTCGACGAACTGGGTCTTGG
>Ga0209254_10004187_pt1 | contig 13206 bp, 9 predicted proteins | sample FrelakmetDIP11DI_FD_187148 | JGI IMG/M metagenome (GOLD analysis project Ga0209254, IMG submission 187148) | Freshwater lake sediment microbial communities from the University of Notre Dame, USA, for methane emissions studies - DIP11 DI (SPAdes)... | ecosystem: Environmental > Aquatic >...
AGTGGGCGCCGCAGCCGGCGCCGGAGCCGGTGGCGCGTACGTAAGCGCCCCACAGGATGACGACGACGTTCCAGGCGAGGACGAGCCAGGCGAAGCGAGCCAGTCTGGGATTCACGGGGAGATTCTAACTCGGGGCTCGCCATTCGACACGCCGCCAACGCGGCTGGCCGCGTGACGTCAGCCGCAGGAACACGCGCCGGCCGATGTTCGCCAGCTTCGCGCTGGTCCGTTCCATGCCGTAGCGGTGCATGGCCAGATTCGCATCCGACACGCCCAGGCCCGCATACAGTCGGCTGTTGTAGATCACGAGCAGGCCGGCCGTCGCGCCGGGATCGCGGTCGATCTCCACCTCGATTTCATAGGCGTGGTCTCCTGCGACGAACCACAGCGGTGAGCTGTCGGCCGGACGGTGGCCCAGTTCCCCGGGGCGCTGCGCAACACGTCCACCGTGAGCATCGCCAGCCTGCTGGTCCCCTACCCTCACTACGGCGCCATCACGCAGACCAACACCAACGGGCGCATCGCCAAGATGCCCTCGTTCGAGGTCCGGGCGCAGCGGCCGTTCGTCAAGGGCCTCAGCTTCGTCGCCTCCTACGCGTACAGCAACGAGAAACGGCAGGAGTGGTACGACGACCTCGCGCAGTACAAGGTGCTGACCTCTGGCGGGAAGGACGGCTGGACGTGGCGGCCCGTCCCCGACGTGCCGACCCACCGCTTCACCGGCGCCGTGACGTGGCAGATCCCCGTCGGGAAGGACCGGCAGTTCGGGTCCACGATGCCGGCGGCGCTCGACTGCGTGATCGGCGGCTGGCAGTACTCGCTCGCCACGCGCATGTATTCGGGATGGCCTCTGCTGTTCGGCACCAGCTACATCGTGACGGGAAACCCGAGGATCGACAACCCGACCCGCGACAAGTGGTTTGACACGTCGATGTTCGCTGTCGCGGACACCTTCACGCCGCGCAACAACCCGTACTACTACGACGGGCTGAACGGCCCGGGCTGGACGGTCACGGACATGACGCTGACCAAGATGTTCAACTTCGGGTCGCGGTACCGGCTCGAGGCGCGCATCGAGGCCTACAACGCCCTGAACCGGGTCGTGTGGGACAACCCGGATCTGGCGATCTCCAGCTCGAACTTCGGCAAGGTCACGCGCAAGCGCGTGGACGGCAGCGGCCGCGAGATCCGGGTCGGCGTCCGCTTCATCTTCTAGCTCCATCCACGCCGGGGCGAGGCGCATCGTCTCGCCCCGGCGTTCGTATCTCTCCCCGCCGGCGCGTTGAACCGCGACTATTCAACAGAGTTGAATGTTAGTATACCCAGTTGAACGCTCCGGGGCGCCACCGGCCATGAGACCCACCGCGACCGCCGACTCGACGCGCACGCACGACAGCACGGGCCATGTCCGCCTCGGCTGTTGCCTGAACATGATCGCACCGCCGGACGATTTCCTCGGCCGCCGGCTGCTGCCCGGTCTCGCCCGCCTGGGCTTCGAGTACGCCGAGCTCTCCCTGCGCGACATGGCGGCCCTGACGCCCGATCGCCTCGCGGACCTGGCCGCCCGCCTCGAGGCCACGGGGTTGAGATGCGAGGCCTGCAACAATTTCTTCCCGGCTGACATCCGGCTCACCGGCCCGAACGTCGATCGGACGCGCGTGCTGGCGTACGCCGGTCGCGCGCTGGACTGCGCGCATCGCCTCGGCGCCCGGGTCGTCGTGTTCGGAAGCGGGGCAGCTCGGCTCGTGCCCGACGGCTTCCCGATGGCTGACGCCTGGCGGCAGGTGGCCGCGTGCCTCGCCGACATCGCACCCGGCGCCGAGCAGCGATCGATCACGATCGCGATCGAGACACTCAACCGCCAGGAATCGAACATCGTCACCTGCCTCGCGGAGGGCTTGGCGCTCGTGCGCGAGGTCGCGCACCCGGCCGTCCGATTGCTGCTCGATACGTACCACGCGGAGGTCGAAGGCGATGATGCGGGCGTTGTCGACAGGGCGGCCCGCGACATCGGCCACGTGCACGCGGCGGCGGGGCGCCAGCGGCGGTTCCCCTCGGCACGCAGTGCGGGCCTGTCCGCTCTGATCGGGCCGCGGGCGGTGCAGCATCGAAGCGTACACGTCACACCTGGAAGCGGACGCGCCCCTGGCGCTCGACGCCCTGCGGGAGATGTTCGCCTCGTGACGAAGAAGACCTCGCGCCCCAACATCGGCGGGCGAATCCGGCGCCTGCGCCTGCAACAGCGCCGGACGCAGCAGGACATCGCCACCGTGTGCGGCTTCACGAAGAGCCTGCTGTCCAAGATCGAGTCGGCCACGGTGATGCCCGCTGTTGCGTCGCTGGTCAAGATCGCCGACGCCCTGGGCACGTCGCTGTCGGCGCTGGTCGAGACCGACAATCCGTCGCGGACCGTGCTGACGACGAAGGCTCAGGTCTCCGGGGGCTTGGTCAAGACCGAGCGCGGCTACTGGATTTACCCGTTCGCCACTCGACACACCGAGAAGCGGATGCAGCCGTTCGTGATCGTGGCGAAACGAGGAGAGGTCAAGGAGCACCACCTCTCCCACACGGGCGAGGAGTTCATCTACGTGCTCGAGGGCCGCATGCGGGTCCAGATCGGCACGCAGGAACACCTCCTGGCGCCGGGCGGATCGATCTACTTCGACGCGACCGACGAACACCAGGTGATCCCGGTCACCGCCACGGTCACCTATCTCGACATCTTCGTGTAGCCGGAGGTCCGCCGAACCATGGACACTGTGTCACCGCCGCCGAGGCTCGGCATCATTCATGCCGCGCTGATCACCACGCGGGCAGTCCAGCCTTTCATCGACGAACTCTTGCCCGGCCTGGAGGCGGTGCACCGGGTCGACGACACGATCCAGAACACCAGTTTCGCCTGCGACCCTGGGACGTGTCGCGCGCCCGATGATCGACGTGCCCATGCTGCAGATCGATCGGCCCATGATGGACCTCGCCGTGCGGCACGGGCGACGGGTCGGCCTCCTGGCGACGGTGCCCACGACCGTGCCGGCCTCGGAGCGCCTGCTCCGGCAGGCCGCCGACGACGCGGGCGTCGACCTCGTTGTCGAAACACGGCTCTGCTCCAGCGCGTTTCAGGCCATCAAGGCCGGCGACGCCGCAACGCACAACGGGCTCCTGCTCGCCGAGATCGACGATCTCTCGGCGCGGGTCGATTCCATCGTGCTGGCGCAGATCTCGATGAGCGCGCGGCAGGCCGATGGTGGCGACCGGTGGCGGAACGGAGGCTCGTGTGATCAGGACACTCGCGCAAGGATCGCTCGCGGTGGCGGCGCTGGCAGCCGTAGTCGCATTCCGGGCCGCAGCGGCGAGCCCGACCCCGCAGGCCCCGGCTCAGACCGCGGCTCAGACCGCTCCGGCTGCGGCCCCGGCATTCACGCTCACATCCCCGTCTTTCGAAGACGGCGGCGTCATCCCGGCCGCGTTCACGCAACTGGTGCCGGACCCAAAGACGCCGGGCATGGCGTGGGATCAGGTGCCCGCCGGCACGGTATCGTTCGTGCTGCTCGCGCACGATCCAGACGTGTCGATCGGCCGATCCGCTGACGACAACATGCACTGGCTGGTCATCAACATCCCGGGCTCCGCGCGACAGTTGCCGGAGGGGCAGCCTCCCACGACAGCGCTTCCCGGTGGCGGCATTCAGTTGAAGAACACGCGCGGATCGATCGGGTACCGGGCGCCGGCCGCTCCCGCCCAGGGTCCGTATCATCACTACGTGTTCGAGTTGTTCGCGCTCGATGTAGCGCTCGCGCTGAGCCCTGACGCGGCCCGCGGGGACGTCGTGGAGGCGATGAAGGGCCACGTGATCGGCAAGGCCACCACCGTCGGCCGTTTTCACAAGTAGATACGCAGGGTGAACCCAATGAAGACGAATCTCCTCGCCCTCCTGCTGTGCGGCGCGACCGTCGGCGCGCAACCGCCGCCTTTCGCAGCGCCGGTGGTCATCCGCGTCGATGCAACGACGCGTCAGGGCGCGCTGAAGCCGGCCTGGGCGTACTTCGGCTACGACGAGCCCAACTACACCTACACGCCGAACGGGTCGAAGCTCATCGCCGAACTGGCCGCGGCGTCGCCCGTGCCCGTGCACGTCCGCGCGCACCACCTCCTCGTCACCGGCGACGGCACGGCGGCGCTCAAGTGGGGTTCCACCAACGTCTACACGGAGGACGCCCAGGGCCGGCCGGTCTACGACTTCACGATTATCGACCGCATCTTCGACACCTACGTCGGGCACGGCGCGAAGCCGTTCGTCGAGCTGGGCTTCATGCCCGAAGCGCTCTCGGTGCATCCCCAGCCGTACATGCGCCACTGGCGCCAGCCCGACGACGGCGACGGATGGGCCTACACCGCCCGCGACTACCGCAAATGGGCCGGGCTGATCGAGGCGCTGGTCCAGCACTGCATGTCGCGCTACGGACGGGCCGAGGCCGCCTCGTGGTATTGGGAACTGTGGAACGAGCCCGACCTGGCCGGCTACTGGAAGAGCACGCCCGGCGAGTTCAATGCGCTGTACGACTACACGGCGGCCGCGGTGAAGAAGATCCTGCCCGAGGCGCGCGTGGGCGGGCCTGCGACCACGGGCCCGTCGAACAAGGAGAAGTCGGGCGCATTCCTGCAGCAGTTCCTCGAGCACTGCGCCCGCGGGACAAACGCCGCGACGGGGAAGGTCGGCGCGCCGCTCGACTTCGTCAGCTTCCACGCGAAGGGCAGCCCTGATCAGGACGAGGGCTCGTTCATCCGCATGGGCCTGATGAAGCAGCTCCGCGACGTGGAAAAGGGCCTCTCGATCCTCGAGGCGTTCCCCGAGTTCCGCAACCTGCCGATCGTGCTCTCGGAGTCGGATCCGGAAGGGTGCGCCGCGTGCTCGTCGCGCGAGTACCCGAAAAACGCGTACCGCAACGGCCCCTTGTATTCGGCGTACCTGGCCGTCGCCAACAACGGCATCATGGAGATCGCCGCGCGCCGGAAGGCCAACATCGAAGGCATCCTGACCTGGGCGTTCCTGTTCGAGGGACAGCCGTACTTCGACGGGTTCCGCACGCTGGCCACCAACGGCATCGACAAGCCCGTGCTGAACTACTTCCGCATGGCGGGCCTGATGCGCGGCGACCGCATCGCGATGACGAGCACCGGGGCCGTCTCGCTCGACGCCATGCTGGCGAGCGGCGTCCGCGGGCCGGCCGACATCAACGGACTCGCCTCGCGCACGGACCGCGAGATCTCCGTCATGGCCTGGAACTATCATGACGACGACCTTTCCGCGCCGGATGCGCCGGTGCGGCTCGACATCGTGGGGCTGCCGAAGGAGGCGACGCGCGTGCTCGTGCACCACTACCGGATCGACCGCGATCACAGCAACGCGTTCACCGCATGGCAGCGCATGGGCTCGCCACAGCAGCCGACGCCAGAGCAGTACCGCGAACTCGAGGCGGCCGGCCAGCTCGAGCTGCTCGAGTCGCCGCGGTGGGTGCAGGCGAAGGCGGGTGGCGTGGCGCTCCCGTTCGCGTTGCCCCGGCAGGGCCTGTCGCTGGTGCAGGTCGGCTGGTAGCAGGAGTTGGAGGGCGCTATGGGATCGAAGCGGACCGTTGCCGTCGCAGGGCTGGTCTTCATGGCGACCGCGTGGCTGCTCGCGGCGCAGGCGCCTTCGACGGAGGTCGCGATCGTCGGCGACGCCTTCCACATCAACGGCCAGCCGACGCTGAAGGGCAGGACATGGCGCGGCCACCGCGTCGAAGGACTCCTCCCCAACTCCCGGATGGTCCAGGGCGTGTTCGACGATCTCAATCCGGAGACGCGGGCCCGGTGGGCCTACCCGGACACGAAGGCCTGGGATCCCGACCGCAACACCCGCGAGTTCGTCGCCGCCATGCGCGCGTGGCGCGAGAAGGGACTGCTCGCATTCACGCTCAACCTCCAGGGCGGCAGCCCGGAGGGGTACTCGAAGGCGCAGCCCTGGCACAACTCGGCGTTCGAGGCCGACGGTTCGCTGCGCGCCGACTACGCGGCCCGGCTCACGCGGATTCTCGACGAGGCCGACCGGCTCGGCATGGCCGTCATCCTCGGCCTCTTCTACTTCGGCCAGGACGAGCGGCTGCGTGACGAAGCCGCCGTCGCCAGGGCGGTCGACGACACGGTCGCGTGGGTGCTGAAGGCGGGATATCGCCACGTCCTCATCGAGATCACCAACGAGACCAACGATCGCGACTACGATCACGAGATCCTGAGGCCCGCGCGCGTCACCGAACTCATCGAACGCGTGAAGCGCACCGTCATCGGCGGACACCGGCTCCTGGTCAGTACCAGCTACTGGGGCAACCGGATGCCGGCGCCCGAGGTCATCCGCGCCTCCGACTTCGTCCTGCTGCACGGCAACGGCGTCTCCAACCCCGACCGCATCGTCGAGATGGTGGACGCCGTGCGGAAGACGCCCGGCTACACGCCGAAGCCGATTGTGTTCAACGAGGACGACCACTACGACTTCGAGAAACCGCAGAGCAACTTCGCGGCGGCGACCAGGGCGTATGCCTCGTGGGGCTTCTTCGACTTCCGCCGCGCCGGCGAAGGCGCCGACGAAGGCTACCAGAGCGTCCCGGTGAACTGGGGCATCTCGTCCGCGCGCAAGCGGGCGTTCTTCGACATCGTGGAGAGCTTTTCGAAGTGACGGACACGCCGGCAGGCCCTGCGGCCGGCTTTGCGGCGCGGCGTGCGGCACAGGAGGCAGCATGATCGGGAAACGGATGGCGGCGCTGGTGATCGCCGCCACGTGCTGGACCGGGTCCGCCCAGGCCCAGCCGCCGCGCGACGAAGCCGCGGCGGCCATGAGGAGGGCCGCGGCCTTCATGGTCGAGAAGGTGTCTCTCCGCGGCGGCTACGTGTGGGCCGTCTCGGAAGACCTGACGAAGCGATGGGGCGAGATCCCCGCCCGGCCGTCCCAGATCTGGGTGCAGGCCGGCACGCCAATGGTCGGGATGGCCCTGCTCGACGCCTGGGATGCCACCGGCGATGCGTACTACCTGCAGGGCGCGAGGCGGGCCGCCGACGCGCTGATCTTCGGCCAGCACCCGCTGGGCGGCTGGCACTACTTCGTCGACTTCGATCCCGCGGGGCTCGCCGACTGGTACGCGACACGCGCCTCGAAGTTCACCTACGGGTACGAGGAGTACCGCTACTACTACGGCAACGCCACCAACGACGACGGCGTGACGTCGGGCGCCACGGCGTTTCTCCTCCGCCTCTACCGGTCCACCCTGGATCCCGGCTACAGAGCGCCGCTGCTCAAGGCGCTCGACTTCGTCCTCCTGGCCCAGTACCCGAACGGGGCCTGGCCCCAGCGCTTTCCCCTGCGCTACGACTTCGCCCACGACGGCCTGCCTGACTACACGTCGTACTACACGCTGAACGACGGCGCGCACCAGGGCTATGTCGAGCTGCTCGTCGACGCGTGGCGGGCGCTGGGCGACGCGCGCTACTTCGAGGCCGCGCGGCGGGGCGCCGACTTCCTGATCGCCGTCCAGGGCCCCGAAGGCGAGGCGGCGTGGGCCGAGCAGTACGGACCGGACATGAAACCGGTCGCCGCGCGGACGCACGAGCCGGCGGGCTACGTCATCCGGGAGAGCCGGGACGCCATCGGCGTGCTGCAGCTGTTCTACGCGCTGACCGGCGACGCGAGGTACCTCAAGCCGATCCCCGGATGCCTGGCGTGGTACGATCGCGTCAACCGTGAAGGCGCCGACCTGAAGCGGCCGCCGGCACGCTACTGGCAGCCCGGCACCAACCTGCCCGTTTACCATTTCCAGAACAGGACGCTCAACGCCGACGGCTACGGCCTGTACACGTGGACGACGACACCGCCGCCGGGCCTGGCGCTCCGCCCGGCGGTCGACGTGGCGCCCATCCGGGCGAGCTACGAGCGCATGGCCGCGATGAGGTCGCCCGGCGAGCGGGCGGGGTACGTCGCGGAGTACCTGGGCCGCCCCCGCCAGGCTCCTGCGGCAGCGCAGGTGACCGATGTGATCACGGCGCTCGACGCGCGCGGCGCGTGGGTGACCGACGACGTGCGCGTGCACCGCATCATCGAGTCGGGCATGAACCCGGGAGACACGGTTCCGGTTCGCGGCATCTCCACCGGCGTGTTCGTACGGAACCTGCGGGTCCTCAGCGATTTCCTGGCCGGACCGGCCTCGACGCGGAAGGAGTAGTGTCATGCGAGTGAGCCTGTCGGCCGGCGCGGCCGCCGCGGCGCTGGCCGTGCTCTCGAGTCTCGGCGCGATGGCGCAGGGACGCGCCTGGTATACGCAAGGCGACTTCGAACCGGGACGGCGGATCGTCCTCGAACTGGCCAACGACCTCGACGTCGATCGCGTCAACGCCCCGATCGTCATCCCGCGCGCGATGATGCCGGTGGCGGATCTCCACGAGCTCGAGGTCACGGTCGTCGATCCGGCGCTGGCCCCGTCGCCGGAGCCGTCGGCCGAGCGACTCAAGCTCGGCGGCGGCCACGAACTCCGGGGCGAGGCGAACGGACACGCGCTGTCGCAGCAGATGGATGACCTCGACAAAGACGGGGTCTGGGACGAGCTGTTCTTCGTGACCGACATCAAGGCGAAGTCCAGCAAGCGGATCGAGATCTACCTGGGCTGGAACCAGCGCGGCTGGAACCCGCACGAGACCCATGCCGCCATCGGCAGCTACTGCCGGCACCTCGTGCCGTTCTGGGAGTCGAAGCACATCGGCTGGAAGCTGTGGTTCCCGACCAGCGTGGACGTGTACGCCAAGCGGACCCCCATGCTGATGGCCAACCGCCTCTACATGGAGAACCTCGACGGCTATGCCGTCTCGCTGGCCGACACCCGGATGGGCTCCGACATCCAGTCGGTCGAGAACACCTTCGGCGCCGGGGCGATCGGCCTCTTCGAACACGCCGACAAGCCGACGACAGTGTCGGTCCCCCGCTATACGCCGGCGCGCGCGACCACCGCGGTGCCGTTCGCGTTCAATGCGGGCCCCATCGGCGACACCCGCTACGCGTTCGACGTGGTGGCGAACGGACCGATGCGGTCCATGGTCCGCGTGAAGACGATGAACTGGAACACGGGGAACGGGAGCTACGAGGTCGAGCAGACATACACGGCGTACGCGCACCAGAGCTACTCCACGTGCCGGGTCCGCCTGACCCGGTTCCTGCCGCGGAACGCTGGCGTCGAGCCTGCCGCCGGGATCCGCAAGAAGCCCCGCGAGCAGCACGTCTACCAGAAGGACGGCATCGTCATCACGGCCGGCCCCGAAGAGGTCATGGACCCGGACCAGGGAACGGTTTCCTCCATGGTGGACATGATCGGGAGCGCGCTGGTGATCCGCAGCCAGTACCGGCCGCGGTACCGGTTCGTCGAGGATCTGAAGGGTAATCACGTGTTCGCGGTGACGCCGTCCGCCGACGGCGCGTACGAGTACCTGATCGCGGGCGCGTGGAGCGAGGGCGCCGTCCTGCAGACATGGGAGGCGTTCCAGCGCTACGTGCTCACCACCGCGCGGGAGTACGAGAGCCCGGTTCGGGCCCGCGTCGTGGCAGACGAGCGCCGCGACTGATGCGCACCGGCAGCGCCTGTTCGGAGGAGGAGTGCGTCCCATGCGTCAACCGAAGACACGCTGCATCGTCGCTGGCCTCGCCGCTTTGTGGCTCGCGTCGCCGTCGCTGAGCGCCCAGCGGCCCCTGGCACCGCCGCCCGCCGCGCAGTCCGGGCCGCAAGGCACGTCGCCCGCCCGGGCCGCCGCCGCCACGAGGCCGCCCGCTCCGCGCGACGCCATCATGTTCCCGATCTTCTGGACGTGGTCCGACCGGCAGATCGACGACCGCGCCCTGCTGGTCCGCGAGATCGACGACATTGCCCGCGCCGGGTACGGGGGCGTGTACGCCATGTTGCGCGCGACCCGGTACCACCTCTTCGATCCCGAGGTCACCGAGGCCGCGGCCTTCGCCAGCCGACTCTGCCGCGAACGGGGCCTGCGCTTCATCTGGGGCGCCGACCCGCGCTTCGGCGCGACGCACATCGTCCGCAAGACGGGCGTCGGGGCGAACCTCCTGATGGTCAACAAGGAGTTCCAGACGCGGCTGTCCGTGCCCGCCGGCGCCGATCCGGAAACGGCCCTCCTCAACGAGTCCAAGGTCGAGGGCGGCCGGTACTCGCTGCGCTATAACTACCCGGCGCGGCGGGATCTCCACATGCTCACCGAGGTGAGCCTGTGGCTCAATCCGGTCGCGGTCGAGAAGGTCTACGCGTACCGCCGCGAGGGCGGGCGCGTGGTGCGGTCGTCCGTGCGCGACATCACCGCCGGGCACCGCCTCTTCATCAACCGCGCCCAGAACTACGTCGAGGTGTTCGGCACCGCCGATCTCCCGGCCGGCGACTGGCGCGTCTTCGCGTTCCCGCGCTTCGACACGAACATGTACGCCTACGACTCGCCCGAGCACGAGCGCGAGTTCTTGGCGCTGGTCGACTCGTACAAGCCGCGCGGGGTCGACCTCCAGGGCTTCTGGTGGGACGAGCCGGGATACTACTTCCAGTTCGGCCACTACGCGATCAGCACGTCGGTGTACGACGACTTCGCGCGCAAGTACGGATACCGCCTCGAGGACGTGCTCTACGCCCTCCCCCTTGGCCTGGACGACGAGAGCCACGTGCGGGTCCGGCACGACTACTTCAACCTGCTGATGGACTACGTGTTCGGCGGGGAGCGGAGGCTCCTCGAGCGCGGCGAGCGGGCGTACGGGCCGCTGCAGATGGGCATCCACCACACCTGGCATTGGCTGCCCGACGATGCGTACGCGGGCGCGGGCGACCTGTGGCGAGGCCTCGAAGCGGTCGATGGCGGGTACACCGACACGGCCGGCGGGTTCGAGCGCTACTTCCGCAGCGGGCTCATGGACCGGTACGTCGACGCCTCGCGTCTGATCATCGCAAAGAGCCTCGCGAAGTACTCGCGCAGCGGCGCCGCCCACTACAACACCTGGGGCGTCGAGTTCGCCGACGAGGTGGCCGTCTACTGGAACGATCTCATGGCGGCGTTCTCGACCGAGTGGATCGCCCACTGCTACGGCTACACCGGCGTGATCGGCGCGGACCGCAACTTCGGGCCGGGCTACCCGGACCACTCGTCCTGGGCACTGGCGCCTGGCTTCAACGCGCGCAACCGCCGCGTGCTGGACATCACGGGGTTCGTCCCGCCTGCCGCGGAGGTCGCTGTCGTCTTTCCCGTGCCGACCATTCTCACGGCGGCCGGCGGCCCGGCCAGCGCGATCAACGACGATGTGCACCGGCTCATTGGCGTCATGCCGGCGCTGGGCATCCAGGTCGACGCGATTTCGCCGAATCTGCTCGCCGAGGGCGTCATCGAAGACGGTGCGCTCCGGATCCGGGCGCAACGCTACCGCGCGCTCGTCCTCCCGCACGCCACCGTGATGCCCGCGAAAGCCGTGACCGTGCTGCGCGAGTTGATCGCACGCGGGCTTCCGGTGCACCTCACCAACGGCGTGACGACGCTCACCACCGCCGGTGAGCCAGTCCGCCTCGACGCGACGCCGCGCTTCGACATCCCGCAGGAACCCGATCGGCTGGCCGCGGCCGTGCAGGCCCTGAAGCTGCCCTCGCCGTGCGACCGGCTGGAGGGCGCATACCTCAATGTGATTCCGGGCTCGGCGGGCGCGTCGTTTGTCACCGTCATGCCGATCGACCCGAAGGTGCCCGTCACCGGGACGGTCACCTGCCTGGGGCAGCCCATCGCCGTCCGGGACGCCGGATCGCTGGCGATCTTCCGCGTGGACGCCCGCCCGTCCCGCGTGACGAAGGTGTTCTAATAGTCGGCTGAGGGAATCGAGGAGTTCATGCGTCACACCACCCGGGTTGCCGTCATCGCCTGTGCCGCCGGTCTGTGGCTCGCGCCGTCGCTGACGGCCCAGCGGCCCCAGGCGCCGCCACCCGCGTCGCAGATCCCGCCACTCGAGGCGACCGGGCCGACACTGGACGTTGGCACGCTGACCACCGACCTGCCCTTCCCGATGGCGAGGATCGCGGTGCCACGGATCCCGGACCGCACGTGCCGCGTCACGGATCACGGCGCGAAGGGCGACGCGACGACCCTGAACACCGCCGCTTTCGCGGCTGCCATCGACGCCTGCTCGAAGGCCGGCGGCGGCCAGGTGCTGGTGCCGCGCGGCGTGTTCCGTACCGGGCCGATTGAGCTCAAGAGCCGGATCGACCTGCACCTGGAGGAAGGCGCCCTCCTGCTGTTCAGCACCCGGTTCGAGGACTACCCGCTGGTCCGCACGTCCTGGGAGGGCGGCGCCAGCGTCAGGGCCACCTCGCCGATCTGGGCGAGCGGCGCGGAAGACATCGCCATCACCGGCGAAGGCATCATCGACGGATCGGGCCAGGCGTGGCGGCCGGTGAAGAAGTTCAAGATGACCGAGAACCAGTGGAAGGCGCTCGTGGCCTCGGGCGGCGTCGTCGACGCCACCGGCGGCAACTGGTGGCCCTCGCGCCAGGCGATGAATGGCGCGGCGACGGTGAAGGCGCTCGACGCGCGCGGCACCGACGTGCCGCTTGCCGAATACGCCGCGGCGCGCGAGTTCCTTCGGCCGGTCATGATTTCCCTCGTCGAGTGCCGCCGCGTCCTGCTCGACGGCCCGACCTTCCAGAACTCGCCGGCGTGGAACATCCACCCGCTGCTCTGCGAAGATCTCGTCATCCGGCACATCACCGTGCTCAACCCGTGGTACTCGCAGAACGGCGACGGCCTCGATCTCGACTCGTGCCGCCGGGTGGCCGTGTACAAGTGCCGGTTCGACGTGGGTGACGATGCGATCTGCATCAAGTCGGGGAAGGACGAGTACGGCCGCAAGCGGGGACGCCCGACTGAAGACGTGGTCATCGTCGACAACATCGTCTATCACGGCCACGGCGGGTTCACGGTGGGCAGCGAGATGTCCGGCGGCGTCCGCAACGTCCTGGTCGAACGCTGCACGTTCCTGGGGACGGACGTCGGGTTGCGGTTCAAGACGACGCGAGGGCGCGGCGGCGTGGTGGAGAAGATCTGGATCCGGGACATCCAGATGACCGACATCCCCACCGATGCCATCGGCTTCAATATGTACTACGGCGGCGAGGC